>Ga0247765_1000141_pt1 | contig 57124 bp, 52 predicted proteins | sample UWRJL106311C6_FD_179949 | JGI IMG/M metagenome (GOLD analysis project Ga0247765, IMG submission 179949) | Plant litter microbial communities from Arlington Agricultural Research Station in Wisconsin, United States - UWRJ-L106-311C-6 | ecosystem: Environmental > Terrestrial > Plant litter >... | reverse complement strand
TTGAAATCACAGTGGGGAAGCTTTTTCCTCGGTCTTTTTGGTCTTGGGAGGTGATATACTTTTTTGTATAATTCTCACGCGTGAAACATGGGACGGGATTAACTTTGCTCTAATTTGTGACTGGGGAGACAACATGAATGCAAAGAATAGAACAAGAAACCTTTCATCCTATTAATGACCCTTATCATATCTGGCATAGAAAATTTTTATGTTATTCCATTCAAAAACAAGTCTCACGCACTCTCGGGTATGAAGAAGGCTGGCACGTCGCGGCAGAGAAGAGTCAACATTTGAGATCCACCAGGGTCCAGTACATTTTCCCGATTCATCCCGCACACCATTTATCAGACCCATGATTCAAGCTAATGTCGGTCTGTCCGGTCCCCTTCCACCCAAAGTGCGCGTCCGATCTGCATAGTGACCCAGATCAATGTGTGGATAACTGTCCAGCATCCTTGGGGGCTTCCAATCGAGAATGTCGCGAATCGGGATCAGATTGGAGGTCTTATCGCTGGCCGATGGAGGAGGCGATCGATGCCTGCTACGGGGTTGTTTGTGACTGTGGCTTGAATCCATCTCCGATGCGAAGGAGCGAGGGAATCCGCTGATCATACAGGGTTCGTCATTGTCGCCAAACTGGAGCTCCATTTGGATTGCCGTTACTGCCCGGTTCATCTTGAATGATATTGATTGAGCAAGGAGTGTTCCCTTCTTCATGGCCTGTACCATGTCGAGAAGTGCAACTTCTGCCAGAGCGGGAAGCCTTTTGCCAGGCGCGCTACAGTGGACCGTGAGGGAAAATGGACCTTCAACGATGGCGCGCTGGCTGAGGTACTCTCCAAAGTGCCTGAGCTCATCCGATTGTGCCAAAAATCTGCAAGATAGTTTCCCTACAAGGGGTGACGGGATTAGTTAGATCGCTTGTTTCAAATTGCAGACGAGATTCTTGATTAGGTACCTTGGATCCTGCACATATCAAGAAGGCCTTCTTCAACTGAATCGAGGTCAAAGTAAAAGGAAGACGCCACAAGATGGCGTGCGACTTCCACAATCTTTGCCTCGGTGACTGGGCATTTCCGGACATGACTCCGAAGCTCGGCCATTTGGTGAACATCGTCAAGGGCGGGGAGAGTCGTGCCAGGAATGGTTGGGTTGATGCGAAACAGCCGTTTCGTAGGGCCCACGGTTGAAGGAGCAATTAAGTGGTAATAATCGTCCCATATCTTGTCGCAGTCGAGTGCCAGTTCCATATTATTGGTGAGAATTTGGAACAGATGGCGCCAGTTAGACAGCAGGCCTGGTCTAGTGTTCTTGATCTTGAAGTGCTTGATGGTTGCCGAGTCGATGACTTCCACAGAGCCCGTGCCAATGGATAACATCACATCCGGTTGTTGGTGCTCTGGCCACAGAATTCTTCGTTCGAGATCAGCAACTCGAATCGGATTGTTGTGAAAAATTGCACCATCTACGTAGCACCGTTGGGACGGGGCGTGGTGGAACTGTTTGAAATACTGGGGGGCCGCACAGGTAGCGCGGGCGCTAATGGTGCAGAAAAGATAGGTATGTTTGTCAGCAAAATGGAGGCTCAGAGGATCTTGAACGTGACGTACGCCTCCCAGATTTTGAGCTCTTGCGACGCTCTTTCTGGGCGTTGAAAGTGATAACTCGCCCCAACTGTCAAGTAAATCGTTTAGTTAGCAAGAGCATGGTGAAGTTGTAAAGCGTGGTGAGGTCCACTGTTGCATACTTGGAAGGTTGACATCAGCAGGCCGGTTGTAGTTCGAGAGGACAAACGCTTTGTTACTCTCAACCGAAGCCGCAACCACAGCGACGTTTAATGTTTGTGAACGGTCTCCAAAGCGTGGTCTTTCTATCTGGAGACCGCCAAATAGAAGCCCGCTTTCTGAGAAGGCGGCCTTGAGTGTTCTCTCCATGGGCTGAGTCTCGTATCTTGAGTGGTGGATACTCTCCACCAGGGCACCGATGACCTTGAGATTAGAGCCCATCCTTGGCTTGAATATCTCCTTGCAGAGTGCTTCAAAGCGGTTAATACATTCGGTCACAGACCATCCCATTTGACCTAGGCCGAGGGCGACAAGCCCCCCGGCACTTGGACGGTCAGTAAGGTCGATCATCGGTAGTGCGGTGGCAAATACTTACCTCGTTCCAACGATGAGATCAAAGAATGACTGTATTCGCAATTTTCCGCCCAGTGCCTCTTCAATGCCTCTAAGGACCTCAAGTTCAACAATGCCTCTGATTCCACCTCTAGAAAATTGTCAGCACTATAATTAGTGTGAAACTGAAGACACCCAACTCACCCATCCAAAGTCATAATACGCACTCCTGAAGACCGAGGTTTGATGCGGATCTGCGCCGGGAAACAGGCGGGCGGGCACATATCGCCTCCGATGGGACACTCTTTCATGCCAACTGCCAGAGTAGTGGAATCCAACTTGCCAAATGTCATTACGCATTCGTTGCACAGTAAATGACCGCATGGCAAAGGATGCTGTCCGGCCTCGAGCAAGCAACAAAAACAAGCGCTTTGGCTCGCAAGGGGCCCAGAAGAACCTCTCCAGGTCCATTCCGGCGGATCGACGCACCGAAAAAAGCCACGGAGGACCGTATCCCTGTGGATCAACGATGCGACGAGTGTTTCGGGTGCGTCTTCGCTGGACTTGAGTTCATTCTCTAACCTGTTGAGCAGCTTCACCAGACAGCAGTACACATTGTTGCGAAATTCTTTGCGGTATTCGTCAACCGTGAACTCAGAAAAGTATTCGCCTGCCGCAAAGACCTTGCCATTGTCTGTCTGGTGTCCCTTGGTGTGCCTAGCCCGAACGTTGACGCAGCGTGCGCGGATTCTGGGATGCTCTTGCTCGCATGGCCAGTTCTCCTCGAGAAAGGGCTCTAGAACTTCATCTAAAATGCCAATGTACTTGGGGAAAATCTCAAAGGCGGTCCCTGTTCCGGGATATCTTTGTGAGCCTAGTAAACGATACTTGTTGACAGCTTGAAAGATGACGTACCCTTGTTCTTGTGACGTGCTACATCTAGCATGATGCAGGAAGCCACCATGTAACTTAGCTCAGTGAGAATTTGGTCAGCTGAGACCCCGCAGTCGTCCTTCCAGTTGTTGGTGATGGCAAGAAGAAGCTTCAAAATGTTTCCGCCAAAGCCCGCCGGTATGGGTGCATTGCGGAGTGACGCCTTGCCAAAGTCAAAGGATGCCTCCAGACTCTGGGCGAAAACACAAAATGCATCTCGCAGGTAGGTCTGTAAGTCTTCAACGTCGAGAACCATCCTCGCACGACTCCGTGCGTTTAAAGAAGTCACACAGGCCTTAGAGACGGAGCTATACAACTGCTTCACTTTTGCGTGCACAAGCGATGGCATTTGGTCAGTTGGGACACGGATAACCTGTTTGAAGCACCGCATCAGAGATCCCAGATCACACACAGATTCCATATGTAGAATTACTCGTACCTCAATCGAGCTGTAATAGCAAAGAACAAGGTCTTCCAGCGTATTGATAGTCTTGTCACGATGTCTCCATGAGTCGGCCCAAGAGCTGAATCTTTCGTTCGTGTTGAGGACCTTAGATACTGATGCAAGAATCTCTGCAGTGTTCAGCTTTGAGTCCCAGAAGCCCTCATGGCTATCATGCTCAGAAGCATTAAGCACGATGATAGCATGAGGGAGGATGGGTTGGTTGGATGATGTCTCTATAGCGTTTGTCGCCCAACCGATGAGGCTCTCAAAGACTTTTTCGATAATGCTGCCAAGGTAAATTTTAACACGACTATTACACAAACGAGGAACGGGCGGAAAAGAAAAGAAAAAAGAGAAAGAAATGATTGGGGAAAACATCTTGCTGGGGGATTGGCTCGACCTACCGGTGATTCTTCAGAACAAACACAATGACATCCGAAAACGCGTACAACAGTCGGGGATAGACATGGGTAGCAGCGAACCCTCGACTTCGGGTCTTGGACTCGTTTGTTATAGACCACCGCAGCTCGCATTCATATGCCACTCTCTGACGCTTGAAAAAGCCGTCATTGTTTCGGGCAACTTGCTCGTCTTCCTTCCTGAACTGTGCTTTCAGCTTTGCCCCCACAGGCTCACGGTCCCCGCCGTCGAGCCCTTCGCAATCGGCAAGGAGTATCGGGCGCTTGGTGGACGCAGTGCGAGGATCGAGGTACAAATGCACATCCTCTGAAGTAGGAAGGTGGGCGGTGCGTGAGCCGATGACGGGAGTTGAGTACGGCTGCTTGTCGTTGTCGTTGCTGGCAAATTCGATCAGCAGCTTGATCAATGAGCTTTTCCCCGCTCCCGTTTGACCGACGAATGAAACCAAGCTGGGAGTTCTAGGGCCTGAAGTGGAGAGGCCTTTCTTCGCCTCCCATTCATTCAAGAAATCGTTGAGACGCCCATAATCTTGAATTAACAACGGGCTCCAGTCATTGGGTCGCTCAATTCCGAACCATGCCGTATCTTCATCCTTCCGGTGAAGCTCAACCCGCCGTTGAACGTCGTCGGTGGGTGCCAGCACCTTACCAACCTTATAGGCGATTTCTAGTGACGTCTTCTCATGCGGCGTTGATGCCAGCGCCTTCGATTTCATCCGGTGTGGTGCTTGCATCGCCCAACAACTGTTACAATATGCCAGCTTGCACACCCCACAGAACCAGAAGTTCTTTGGGCATTTATTTTCGCATACTGAACACTCTTCTCGACTTGAGGTGGAAGAAACATATGGTTCAGCTGAAGCTTTAAGTTCTGGGGATTGCTGGACAAGTTCTAGGGAAGAGGACATCGGACATTTGTCGGAACTTGGATAGACGATTTCAGACTGGAACTCTTCTTTGTGAGGTGTCGCTAGCTCTAGTTTAAAGATCGGGTAAGGATTTGCGGGGGCTTCCATCATGATCTGTCTTGAACCAAGTCTCAGCATCTATGTCTCACCACCAGAGCCGGGAAGCAAAATCCTATACCGGTTTTGAGAGCCCAGGGAAAAAATAACTACAAGTGAGAGCTACTTACTCTTCCGCAGGTGTTGGCTCTAGTTTTAGAACAGGTACAGGTCGTTGTGGGCTGCGCGGCGGAGGTGAAGGACATCTCTCATCTACCACAAGCTCGGGCTTGGTTTCGAGCTGTTCTTCATCATGTTCCTGAATCGGAGGGGGACAGTTGGGGATCAAAGATGCCCCCTTTGAGCGCCTACGACGGCGGAGCTGAAGGAAACGCAACATGATATCAGCACCAAAGGAGCGATGAAAGTGGATGAGCGACCCGAGACTCAAAACAGACTATGGGCAACGAAACTTGGGTGAAAAAGCAGGATTTTGCTTGAACTTGATGCACATTGAAAGGGCAGGTGCAATCACCGACACGAGCCCAACCTGTGCCCAAACATCCCACGTGACGATCGCCTTAATGGTGTCGCAGCAGCCTCAGGTGCTCTTCCCCAATCCAAACCAACCCCTCCCCCCCACGATAGGTTTTTCATCAACTCAAGATGTCATCGAAGATGGAGTCCACCATCGACCTGACAACCTTTGACGGTATCTCCCATTTGTGCTGCACGGGTAGAGAGGAATCCAGCCCATTAATTCAACTTTCACATCGTAACCACGGATCCCCAAGCAGCTCACGCGCCGACAACCTATCAGCAGGTCGCCACCGCAGCATTTTCTGGAGGAAAGCCAAGAACGCTGCCTTTTCCTCGACTTCCAAATTATCCTCTTCGGACTCCAATGACGTCTCTGTCACTTGGTCTTGAAACTTGAAGATACCTGCATGCAATATAAGTTAAAGTAAGAGTTTCTTCTCGCAAAGTTGGAAACATACCATTTTTATCGTAAAGCTCACTTGTAACCGTCCCTTCCTTGAGCATTTCTTCGGGAGGTGGTCCCAAAAGAGAAATCATCCTCGCAAGATGAGGGCCAGCCGACTCATTTCTGCTCGGAAGACGCTTGTTGAAAAGATGCTTTCCCTCAACCATGTCCTAGATCTGTGAAACTCCGGTGAGCTCTCAGCCACTTTTCCAACAGGATGGGGTGGGACAAGGTTAACTCACCATGAGCCCCCAGCGCCCAAATATCAATCTTTTCGCCCCAAGGAATGCCCAGAATAATCTCTGGGGATCTGTACAGATCTGGCAAGACTTCCCCGACAAAAGGACCAGCTCCGATTTGAGCATCTCCAAAAGCGATGATGACGGGGGACCAGGATCTTCCGGTAGCCAAAGCGACATCAATGCATGCACAACGCGGTCTCCAGTCTTTTTCCTGGTCCAGGGTCTTTCCATTCTTCGGTAACAATTTTGTTAAATATCGCCTGATCTTCAAGAGACAGTAATATGTTTCCCTCTTGGAGATCTGTTCCGGGGGTTAGCTTCAGCGATATACAATAACACGTGTAAGACGAACCAGTATGGAGAATACCGGCAACCGAGTGAAGATAATCAACGCCAAAAGAATCGGCACCACCATCGGCTTGACAAACGACTGTGGAAACTTCCCGCCTACAAGCCCACAAATATCCCTTAGCGAGAGACTAAGCGGCTCATGAACAATACAAACATGTGGCCTAGACACCCCATCCACCTCAAAGGTATCCCACGCCAACCGCACCAGCTCCTTTCCCGGGTGCTTAACTGTCGTGAGACTTGAACCTCCAAAGTGCTGTAGGACTTTCCTCTCGTTCAACGCCTGCCGATGTCCCGTCTCGTAGATTTTAGCGTCACATATTTCGTATTATTATTCTGACACAGATCTCGACATAGCCACACAGTTGAGACGGACCCAAAGCCCAGCCTCAAAAGCACCTGATATCGCGAGTAGAAAACCTCGCCGATCTGCACGGAAAGCCATTTATCGGGGGAATACCATTCCAAACCTTCCTCTTCGAGGAATCTAGTGCCCTCTGGGATTTGAAGTTCGGGCCATTCATGTTCTTTAGGTGCAATAGGTACAGGTATGTCGTGTGGAGGAGGAGATGGACTTCTTTGGCAGATTTGAGGTTCGTTCGCCATTGTCTAGTGACTTAGAATAGTTTTAATTGTGCAGAAAAGTGAAAAAAAGGCACTTATGTGACTGTTTCCGCGACGGGTTGGAAAGCAAGGGGGGCTGGGGAAGATGGCGATTGCTTGGGCTGAAACCCACGTGATGTTTCGTGGAGGGCGGGGACCAGATGATGACACAAGGGCCCGAAGCCGGGCCGGTTGTCGGCCCGGCTACCAATCCCGGAGATTGCTTCAGGGGGTCGCTGGGCATGAATGAGAACTTAACGGCCTGAGCTTCTGTTTGCGTTTGCAGCAACTCCCCACTGCCTGACAACGCATGATCCCGTCTGAGCCACAACAATCTTTGACCCCTTTCCGTATGGCGCGAGACGAGGAGCCACCCCTAGGCTTGGGGCCACCGGAGCCAAAATGGAAAGGGTGGGATATCACAACAATTATCCTCTGTGTAGGGACTCGTCGCCGACTGTGTTGTAATCAAGCCGTTCGCTATGTAATGTCGCTGGTTATGTAAAATTAATGACCAACATCTAGTCATCAGAAGTGACTTTGCCCCGTGTTGCCCAACATCAATTCGTGCCCTTGTTTCCGCCTTCAAAGCTCATACTGTAACCGCCAGTCTTTTCGTCCTTAACCATCTTAAAGTTGTCGGTGCTGATCCCCAAGGGCTTGAGCAGCATGTTGCCCAGATCCTTCAGTTTGCTCAACGCCTCCGCAGTTTCCTTCTCCTGATCAGCTTTGGCCAGCCCCGGCAGAATCCGAAGTTGTGCCTGCACCATCTTCTTCTCAGCTGGACCAAGCAATCCCAGATCTGCATCCATGGCCTCAAGCCTCTTGTAATCTTCGATGGCACCTTCACGGTTCGCCCACCCTCCGAGGGAGGCGCGCGCCGCCGCTCGGCGAAACAGAGTCTTTTGTCGTATCTTAGCGATGTCATCCTGCAGCTTCTTCCGTGTATCGAGAGCCGGACCGGCCGCAAGGGCACCCTCACTGACGATCTCGTCCTCGACCATCTCATCTTCCTTCTCCTTCTCCTTCTCTTTGGCTTCAAGTTTATCAAGCAGATCTAGCGCAGTGGTGGCAGCGCTGACGGCTTCCTTCCATTCCTTCAACTTCAGGTAGCAGGCAGCGATGTTCGAGCGCAGAACGGCAAGCTCATAGTCCAGGTAGTCTGGGCAAACGGCGATGGCCTCATTGTACTCGCTGATGGCCTCATGGTATTCCTTCTTGGCAAAATGGCTGGTCGCTGTATTCTTATGTGAGCTGCGTTGTTGTGCCATCAGCTGGAGATGGAGCAAAGTCAGCTCGACGCAAGCCTTGGTGGGGCAACAGTGGGACCTACGCCCTCTTCGTCAGACGAGAATCGACCGGCATTGTCCCGGACATCTTCCTTGAAGCTACCATCGGGTGCCTTGGCGTCGGCTTCCATGTCGGGCCCTGATACTGGCAGGAAATGGTGGTCGTAAGCCCCGGATAATGGTGTTGCAAAATGGTGCAGAGAGAGAACTTCACATGCGATGCAGTGGTTTCAAAGAACAAACGCACGTCATCCTTACTGCTTCCCGTTAGCCCCGCGCCCGAAAACACCCCGTCATGCGGGCCCTAACATCAAGCAAGCGCAACGTTGGACGGTCAAAGCTTCCTTAGCATCCACTAACTTTTAGCGTGTTTCTTGAGTTAACACCTGCTCCCGTTCTTATCTCGCAGCTTCCTCGGCTGCGACCGTTTTACAGGGGTAAATGGCCGAGGAACTCCGCCGCATGATACCTTGGGCGAATTGGATCGTGACTTACTATGGCCACTGGGAAGAAGAGCGCTGGAGGCGTGATGCCATGGCAGCTTTGTTGCTGGGTAGATGCGCGGCTCAAGTCGGGACTGACGTCTCCACAAGCAGCTTGCCGCTGCAGTAACATTGGAGCAGGGGGCTCCAACTCCCCACAGCGTCATCCCAGCTCCTGAATTTTGACCCTTCCTGGCATCAAGCTTGACGGCCATACTCCTGACTCACCTAGAAAAGCACAGCTCTTATCACTCAACCTTTGCAACCCAGAGATTGTTTACTTTTCCAGGGCAGTGTTTTTAAAAAGCCGTCAGCGATATTGCAAGCTTGACTCTCACAAAGTCTTTGGAATATCCCAATCGGTGATTCACAAGCTTTGGGCAGCGACTCAATACAGCCACGGCCACGGCCATCATCGCCTACTTTATCACCTGCCGTTGACGCCCAAAACCGATAACATGGGGCCCAGAACTGAGTGAGTAACCCGGCGTCGCGGCCATTCACCCAACCAATATCCCCGTTGACGTCGACGCAGCTTCCCGCCTGTTCGTGCCTGTCTTTTCGACATGGACGGCCTGCTTCTCGATACTGAGGACATTTACACGCTGTGTGTCAATCTGATCCTTGAAAAGTACCAACGGCCCAAGCTTCCTTGGACCATTAAAGCGAAGCTCCAAGGACGCCCAGGTCCCGCGGCCAACGACATCTTTCACAAGTGGTTCGCGCCCCCCCCCCCCCCTTTTTTTTTTTGAGGTTACGGGTACATAATAACATCCCTCCAGGGCCGAGCTGCCAATTCCCCTTGAGAAATACGCAAAAGAGCTCTACGATCTTCAGTCACAGCATTTTCCAGGAACCCAGCCTCTTCCTGGCATCACGAAGCTTCTTGGAGACCTTGGCCGCACCCGTTACTGGGACGGCAAACGGAACAGCCCGGACTCCCCACGCCGGGTACACATCGCCCTTGCCACTTCATCTCACGAGGCCAACTTCCGCCTGAAGACGTCGCATTTGACAGAGCTCTTCAGTGTCTTCGAAACCCACCGCCGCGTGCTTGGTGATGACAAGCGCCTCACCCCCGGTCGTGGCAAGCCCCTTCCGGATATTTTCCTTCTCGCCCTCAAGACCATCAACGACTCGCTTCCCGAAGGTGAAACTCCAATCACGCCGGAAGAATGCCTCGTTTTTGAAGATAGCGTGCCCGGTGTTGAAGCTGGCCGTCGTGCCGGTATGCGCGTGGTCTGGTGTCCGCACCCGATGCTAAAGAAGGTGTACGCCGGTCGCGAGGGCGAAGTACTGGCGGGCCGGACTGGTGAGGCTGGTGACGTGGATTTGCACCAGCTTGGCGAGGTAGACGATGGTTGGGCGGATTACTTTGCCACCCTTGTGGACTTCCCATACACAAAGTACGGGATAGTTGTGCCTCCGCTAGAAGTGGAGCTTGAGCAACCGATGCAAGAGGGTGGGAGGATTGACGACGGAGAGGTCCTCCAGGTGGTGCAAGGTACCGTTGCGGCATGAATACGCTGCGTACCCAGCTGATTAGCCTTTTTCTGGACGCTTATCTGCCAAAAAGCTCTGGTTTGACCAAAAGAATACTCATGATCAACGAGAATCACGACGCGACATGGCTGTTACTTCAACGTTGACAGTTCAATCCGGTCTAATGCACGACACGATACATCAACTCCCACTCATTCAGCCCGGTCTGGACGGATAAGAGGTCGGTTTTCAGCGGTGGTCCAGCCTATGGCTTGAGAAGGAATGGAGATCAGGGCGTTAACTGTCGAGATGTTCTGCCATTTGGCTAAAAGGTGGAGGGGGAGACTTTAAAAAAAAAGATACAATTGGTTTAGACTCAATGATAACCCCATAGAGTGCAAATAGACATACGGTGTCCAATATGTAGAATGGATGTCGTTGCTAGGTCTATTGCCTGAGTAAGTAAGTCAGCCAAGTGCCCTCCGAGAGCCCTAAAATTGCAGTGATTCGGAGTTCCGGAGCGCTCAGCTGTAAGAGTTTCGCCGATCTGTCAGTGGAAAAGGGTATCTACTTAGTAAGTAACACCTCCAAAGGTGAAGAAATTGCAGTGCTTGTGATTTTCTGCCACTGACGAGACAATGAACCTGTTCAGGGCTGCCACTGGCTGGATTTACCCTGCTGGGAACGTGAAAGTTGGAGGGGGTTGTCTTTTGAGGCGTCCAATCGCAGTGTCTGGTGGGACCGGGTTGTGGTGGTTGTCGTTGTGGATGTGCTGGTGATGTGGTGGTGGAAGGCTGTATTATCCCCTCTGAGAGTGTAGAAATTGCAGTGAATTCCATCGGCCTGCACGAGTTGCCTCCGTCGTGTCCAGCCTGCATACGATCCACCTGCATGCAGTCCATCCGGCCCCCTCTGAGAGTGCAAGAATTGCAGTGAGGGAACAACAGTAACTTAGGTACCTTGCCACAAACTTGGCCAGCAATGCGTTCAAACTGGATCAAAGCCTACCCTTTGGTACCTAGTAGAAACCCCCTACCAAGCCTAGCATGTCACAGTCGCAGTCCAGACTCAAATTGTGATTCGGTAGTTGAGGTGTGGGTGGGAAGCTTGAACAAGCCGTCTGAGAGGGTGAAATTTGCAGTGATAAATCACCGGAAGATCATCCGGCAACTAGGAATTTCGGGCACGTTTTGATGGTCCGCAGACTGGACTGGACTCAGCCAACCCCTCCGAGAGTGAAGAAACTGCAGTGACGCACAACACGCCACGCCTGCCCAGGCTGTTATGTTGGGTGTTCATCTCCTCGACAGGGTGAAAATTACAGTGCAGGTACATCCCACGGCAACATCAATGTCAGAGTCCAGCTTCGGAATTGTGCGTTGGTAGTCAAGTGGAAGCCTTGAACAAACCCTTTGAGTGTGCGAAGATTGCAGTGATTCCTTGGGACGGGGGTGGACATGTTTGTCCCTCTCTAGGAGGGTGAAAATTGCAGTGTAAATGCCTGGGAACCCTGAGAATGGAGTGACGCTGAGCCACGTCACCACGCCAGACATTCAGCAAATCCCAGTCCCGAAATTGTGACGCTGGTAAGTCTCAATTGAACTAACCCCTCTGAGAAAAATTAAAATTACAGCGATCTACACTCCACCGGATGATTCTGTGTAATTACATGTACTCCCCTTGCGTAGTTACTCCCTGAACGCCTACTTCCGATTGCTGAGGCTCCTCCCCGTTTAGTGTAGAATGGCCACTGAGTCCTCCTTATGTTGGTGTCCCAACAATGCTCAACTAGCCCACCAGGAACTAAAGAAAATGCAGTGGTCCGTCCGGTGAGATGGAGCCTGGGTAGGTGTCTCGGTCGACGGTCGAAATACCCGCGAGGGACCCTAAGTGATTGTGCTTTGCTAGTGGCGCAAGCCCCTCTGAGAGAGCAGAAATTGTAGTGATGGCCCCTTCCTCTCTAGGAGGGTAAAAATTGCAGTGTAAAATGATCAATTGGATTGGCGCTGAGCCACGTCACCACGCCAGACGAACTTGCCCCCTGAATGTCCACTTCCAAAGGCCAGCGCCCTAACTCAACCCCTCTGAGAGGGTAGAAAATGCAGTGATTGAGCGGCGGCACATTGCGAGCCATACAAGGCACCTGCAGTCCGCATTCCGCCTCGGATGCAGTGTGACTGCGTGAGTTGATATCTTCAGAGAGTGTAGAAATGGAGTGATTGGGAATGATTGCAAGGCAATTATGCAAGGCAACACAAGGCAGTCCGCATCCCGCCTGGGCTATTGGGTGACTTGGTGAGTTGATGCCCCCAGAGAGGGTGAAAACTGCAGTGACTTACGATGTACGTCAAGTTTTGGGGCGCGAAGTCCCGCCAAAGTACCTCCGTCAGGGTAGGATGCCTGATAATACCTACAGTGACTTCATATCGCGGTCCATGAGAGGAGAGGATTCAGGCGGTGAGTTGGCTAAGTGGTTATGGTGCCTATTACTTCCTTCTGGGAAGGCTGCACCGCTGGCAGCCTGCTTATGGTCTCTGAGAAGGTCGAAAAAGTAAAATTGCAGTGAGTTTTGACAGTGTTGGTCATGTTCCCTATTTCTCAGTTCCATTTCCATCCCAACAACTGGTTTCGTCAATTCGAGCTCACTCGAAGCACAAGTCACACATTAGATGACTCAAAAACGCCCCAACACTCCTTTTTGGTAATCGTATATTCTGGAGATTGAGTTCAAAAAGTTATTGCTCGAGTGGGTCCAACCCACCAAGCCTAGCGTACAACTCATTGCCTCAGAGAAAACACCAGAAATCCCGCCCCTTCACTCCCGATCTTGAATATCTAGCTCATCAAAGTCATCAAGAAGCTCCTCCATATTGATCTTGGGCCCATCATCGTCAACCGTCATCTCCGTCTCTGCCACACTCATGGCGTCAGGATCCTGAGGCTTCGTCTTCTTGGTGTTCTTATACAAGGCTAGTGCTGCTCGCAATTCTTCGTCTTCTTCGACATCTCTCAAGAAGCTTTCGTACTCGGCAGCCATGCGATCCTGATCAGTCTGCTTGGGCAGCAGTTCACCCTCATCCTTGGCCATGCGCTTGAGCTTCCAGTTCCTCTTCCTGTTCCTGCGCCGATTGGGATAGTGCTTCTTCACCAATACAACGTCCGGTATTAATGAAGAATAAGCCTTGGAATTCTCAATGTCATCAAGCATTGAGGAGTTGTAGTTAGAACCGGTGAGCAAGTACCCCATAGCCGAATCTCCCGGGTGCAGTATACCACCGAGATGTGTCCTCGTGAAGTAGGTCTGATCATTGACGCCCAGATCGGATGCTCTCGCGACGGTGACTTCAGAGAGGAGCCACTTGCCCTTGCGAACACCAGTAAGCTCAACGTCCATAATAATGAACTCAACCATGTCTGGGGCTCCTGCTAGTGGCGCGAATGGCGCACGCCAATAGACGTCAGAGCTGATATCCGCGGTCTGGAGTGTATTGGGATCAAGGAGGTTGATGGCGGTGCCGATCCGGTGACAGAGAACGATGGGCGAGATACTGCCAATGGACTTGGCCAACTTGAGCGGTAATGCCACTAGGTCATCCCTACAAATTGGCACGAGCTCGACTGAGTAGCTGTACTTGTACTGCTTAACTCCGGTATGTGTGTCCTGGGAGATGAGGTGCTTCGACTCCTTGACGAAAACAGGGACGACCGATTTGAGAAAGTTGTTGAACGTCACAGCTTGGTTCTGCTGCGCAAAGTAAAAGTCAATGCCTTCCTTCTCCTCCTTGATATTTATCGTGTCTCTGTGCGCCTGATGTTTGAGAATAAGTTGCTCAAGAAGGAGGAACGTCCGTTTGTGCGTCACCTTCTGTCGCACCTGAACCGCGGCACGCCAGACGTTGGCGGTGTATGATTTCGCACATTCTCGACATTGCTGGTAGGCGACGACGTAGACAACCTCAAAGCTTTGCTGCATCAAGACTCCATCGGCGACAGAATCTTGAATTGTGATTTTGACCCGTATTCTCCTTGAATGTGGTTCGGTCCAAACGAACCTAGCATCGATAATCCGCACCTTGCCCAAATTCCTCAGCTTCTTCAGACACAGGGATAACAGTTCTCGTGATTCGGGGGTAGCGGTGACCCATGTGGTAGGGGGCATTAGCCATCGATCGCAGTCTCGGCAGAAGTGGAGGGTTCCTTCACGGGGAATGCCTTGGGAGATATCAACGGTTGACTTGATGCTGTAATTGTTTAGCTGTCATTGTAGATGCGCTATCAAGGCAGTACTCACCAGTCATAGCAAAGTGCGCCGGCAGAGGAAGTGCCGTCGATCGGGGCGCCGCAATTACAACACAGGATTCTAACCAAACAGTTAGCACCCAACATGAAAGCATTGTCGAGCAGATACATACGTTGCACCTGTTCTGGCGGACCCCCCTTCGGTCAAGGGGACCATCCCCATCGGTGTGTCGATATCCATGGCTGCGCGCGTTGTTCAAGGGCTCTGTCTCTACACAAAAATAAGTTCGATCGTAAACCGATGGTGAAGGTAGGACCCGAAGACATTCATCAAGGCGGGGCACCCACCTGGAAGAAATTCAGAAAAAAAGTTGCCCCGCGTTGGTTGATAAGCAGCTTATCGGTTCTGTGGGGTTCTCCCGTCAGAAGCTTGGCATTTTGTACGGCTGGTGGCAGCTGGCTCCACCGAAACATCCCGACTTCCGAGCTCGCCTTCACAAACCGTCCTCAAAACTCCGCTGCAGAAACTATCACAGGATGGCTGTTTAAGAACAGTTCCCACCCAATTGACTGGCAACCATGGCCGGACAGTCCACTCGTTCTCCCCGATTCCCCGCCGACCGAAAATTCCCTCATCAACACACGCTGCGAATAACACGATGCAGCCAACGGTGCTCCGGCACGCAATCAGGCCCATATTCTCGAAGTCGCGTGCCCTGACAGGTATCCTCGCGCCGCCTGTCGGAACCCGACCAATTCGTCGGCCAACCTTCCACACCAAACCCCGCACAATGGCTACGGCTTGCTCTTCGTCTTCAAACTCGAGATTTGAGAAGATATCTTCGACTTCCATCCGAGTTCTCCGCACGGTCGAGTCGGTCCGTCGCTGGCGCAGGCCTCACGTCCTCGATCAGCGGACCATTGGTCTCGTGCCTACCATGGGCGCCCTGCATGAGGGACATATATCGCTCATCCGTGCGGCCGCGCGCGAGAACCACCACATCGTTGTCTCTCTCTACATCAACCCCGCCCAGTTCGGCATATCAGAGGATCTAGACTCGTATCCCGTCACTTGGGATGCTGACACGGCTGCCCTGGCGGCATTGGATCGCGAGCTTGCCGATGACGGTGCGAATATGGGGCATATCAGTGCTGTCTTCGCGCCCACTACGGCCGAAATGTACCCTGCTGGATTTCCCGGCCAGGAGATCAATAGTAAAGGGAGCTTTGTGACCATCACGCCTGTTAGCGAGGTCTTAGAAGGGGCTTCCCGACCGACGTTCTTCCGCGGCGTGGCGACCGTATGCATGAAATTGTTCAACATTGTCCAGCCGGACCGCGTCTACTTTGGCCAGAAAGATGTGCAGCAGACAGTGGTCATTCGCAGCATGGTTCGAGACTTTATGCTGCCCATGGACGTTGTGGTGGGCTCGACGGTGCGTGCGGCAGACGGCCTCGCGCTAAGCTCAAGGAACGTATATCTGGGGGAGCGGAGGCGGCCCGTTGCGACGGTTCTACATCGGGCTCTTCAAGCAGCTGAGGCAGCTTATGCTGGGGGCGCCCGGGACCGAGAGACAGTGATGGGTGCGGCGGTGAAGGTTACCGAGGAAGTCCTCGCTGAGCAACTGGCCCTGGCTCCTGAAAGGAGAGTCAGGTTTGAGGTTGATTACCTCTCACTTGCGGATCCGTCAACTATGGAGGAGCTGGCGGTTGTTGACCCTGCCAAGGGCGGCATCCTGAGCGGCGCGATCCGGATGCTTCCTGTTGAGGCACCACAGGCCGGTGAGGATCTCGGTCACAGCGGAGGCCCGCTGGTGAGACTGATTGATAACATAATTCTGGCCCCAAGCTAAGTTATTCATCTGTTCTCCTACTTGCATAAATCACGTAGTCTCATTGGCTCCCGCTTGGTGGTTCGAGATCTTCCTGGCATGCTCATCCCTCAGGCATTGGGTCAGTAAAAAGTCATGTAAGTACGACAACGGAACTATGTCGCATCATTCGTGGGATGAAAGTGCTATTCATCCTATTACAAGGTTCATATCACATCTCGTCGACATCAATACCTACTACCTACATAAATACCATGACTTATTTACACAGGGACTGCCTTGCAGCGCCCAACCGAAGACATTAAAGAAGATCTCCCTCTGGGAAATATGCAACAGAGAGAAAAGAAACCTGATTCCTCCCTGCTTTACATGAGTGCTCGGAACGCCCTGCTGCGACGACGCCGAGCCGTAGTCGTACCAACGACGCCACCAAAGCTCTGATCCAAACTGGGGGCTTCGGCTACCGCGCCAGTATCATCAACCGAAATCGTGCCCTGCACTCCGCCAAAGCTTCCTTCCGCAACAGCTGCTGGCTCCACCTCCGTTGTCACAGACAGCAAAGCCGGGTCGTTGACATCGGGAATGATCTGCGGAGTCGGAACCGGGGCCGCCGGAGCCAAGACAGTCCCACCTCCCGCACCGGCACCCACACCGTTGGAACCACCATTGCCGTTCCCATTCTGATTCCGATTCCCTCCTCCTCCTTGTCCAACCCGTTGATTTGCTCCCTCATTCGGCCCGCCCGGCCCCGCCGGCGCCAACACAAAGTCAATACAGCTCTCATAAGTCTGCTTCGCTCCCGTCCCAAACCACCACCACTGCAAGACACAATCCCCCGGCCGCCTACACGCCTGCGCAACCTCATCGCCCGCGGCGCCCGTCGGTAAAGTTACTCCAAAAGCCGTATTATTCGCAGGTAATTCCGCCAGACGTTCATCCGCATACGTGTTGAAGAAGAGGAGGATCCCCCCGATGATTTTATTCGTCGAAGTCTGCACGATGGAAACGTTGGCGGGCCCTTCATGCGGAATCGTCAGAGCGACTTGGACGACGACGACTTGGCCGAGAGAAAAGGTCTGAACGTTGGCGGCGTTGTCTTCGAATTGTGCGCCGCGGCAGAGGCCGACGTTGCCTTTGGGTGTGTTAGTCAGTTAAGACGGAAAAAAAGGGGGTAAGGAGAAAAAGAAGGAGAAGGAGCAGGAGGAGGGGGAGGAAAGGGGTGGATGGATGGATGAGGCTTACAGCGGTTGGAGACGGGCTTGACTTCCTCAAGGGCAATGGTTCCGTCGCCGAGAACCGTGTTGACAGCATCTTGCCCGCAAGCAGCAAGCATGGCTGGGCCTGGAAGACGAGCCGGCGGCCAGGTAATGTTACCGTGGGCCCACACGGACGTCGCCGCGAATATGGCGGCGGTGAAGAGTGAATATCTCATTTTCTTTTATCTTTATTTCGTATCAGATCCTGCTGAGGTGAGGTATTCAAATATGTGCCTGATATATTCTTATTTTCCTTGGCGTAGAGATTGAAGAAAAGAAGAGAAAAGAGTGACCGGCACTTGCAAGAAAGCAGGACGCACGAGGTGGCAGGATGAGAAGCAAAAGAGTAGGTGGTCAATGGGCCGGCGATGGGGATGAACCTTTAGTTTTCATCGTTGCAGCGACTACCTCAAAACCACAAAGCCGGGAACCTAGGCCCCTCAGCGCTATCGGCTCTGTGGCTGGCTAGTCCAACTAGAGCTATCGAGGAGGCCCAGTGAGGCGCGGAGGAGAGCTAATCCGAACGAAATTCTACACTCGCCAGCGACCTCCTCGGCCGTGCAACCCGACTTCGAAACACCCCAGGTCGGAGATTCTTGGCATGCGCGGCGTTCCGGGGGAACTTGACGTGCAAGCGGTTTGAAGATCTCCAACTGGGGTCGAGCTGCAATTGGCCGGCACAGCGGGTCGTACTGAGCCCCAAATATCCCACCAATACCCTTCGCCTCCAAAACCCGAGCAGCCAACCATGCAAAAGTCCCGAGCAACTGACAGAGCCTCAAGGTTAATTGCCGAGATCTTATCGCCAAGCCATGATGACCAGATCCGCTCCCTGTCTCGGCAGGAGCCCTACCCAGGCCCCATGAGTCTCAAGATGCGGTACTGCATCTCCTTGGAGATGATGGCGTAGATCGGCTCGCCATTCTCCGACCGAAAGGTGCGAGACCACGTGAGGACGAAGTGGGAGGACAGTCCCTCCTTTCGCCACGGTGCCGCTACAATCATATTAGCCTGGGCCTTTGCGATTTGGAATGGAGGGCTCAACCTACCCCTTCGACGTAGATCATGTCTCTCATATAGTCGTGCTAGCCACAGATCCACCAAAATATGAACTTCTCGGGCTTGTCGGCCGTGCTCGAGGTTCGGTGGACTCGGTGGTGTCTCATGAGAAGACCCAGTCTCACAGAATTTTTGAGAAGTGCTGTCTGAACTTTTTGGACGCCCTGTCGGCTGAGCGATAGCGGAACTGCTCACCGTGGAGCTCGACCAACATACTCTCAGGTTGATCCTGCTTGGCGGCGTCCTTTTCCTGGTCTCCCACTGTTGGCGCGGGGATTTCGAACCGAAACACGGTACCCTCTTTTGGAATCAGTTTTAGCCGGTTTCTGCTGGTGATAACCTCAAACGCGAACTTGGAATCCTTAATGACGATGCCTTTGATGCCAACACGGCTGACGCATCCGCTGCGGACCACCTCGAGCTCTGCGCCGTGGAAGTCTGCGCTGCACAGTTTGGCGGCTGCCCCCTCACCGCCGGTATATATTTCGGTGCCCAGAATCTCGTGGATGTAGCCCACCCAGAGGTTGTGCAATGGCACAAAGTTGGCATATTTCTGCCCTTCGCGGGGCACATCGTAGAGACCAAGTTTCCGTCGCTGGGTCGCCGAGAGGGGTTTCGGCTTGAGAGCTTTCTTACGCTGCTCTCTCTTCTTTTCGTCGGCTCGCCGCCGCGCTGCGCGTGCGTTGCTCGGAGGCGGGGATGTTGGTCGCAGGAACAATGGTCTTTGTTGAACTTTTTCGGTGAGAATGCGCGTTGCATCCTCAGCTTTGTGCGCTCGCTCGAGAAGGACAGCCGCAATGGGCTGTGTCTTCTTTCCCTTGGATTCCATATCCGCTCGATATTGAGCCCCAAGGGCTCTTTCAGGTCGAATGCAGGCGATGGCGCGAAGTTGGATGTGGATAGAGTTTTCCGCTGATGATAATTCCACTACGAAACCCCTCCAACCCTTCAACGAAGCCCTGAGAGCTGAGGGCTTGGCGTCAAAACTCGGAGTGGAGCAATCAGCTGCGCCTTTCCTTCAGCGGTTAACCTCGGCTCCAATTCCCCACTACGGCCCCTTGGCCGAGCTTGGCCCGCCCAACTGCATCCTTGCGGCTTCCAATCGCGCACGTCACCAACCGACACCATCTTTCTCCCCACGTCTCCCGCTTGTGGGCCTCGGATGTGACCACGAACATGCGCAAGCTACCCATCTGCCCATAGCCCCGCCGGTGCTCCTTGTCCTGGAGCTCGCCGTTTTGTGCCCATCTCATGACGGAACGTCCCTGACATAAAACCCCCGGGTCAATTGGAATCTCAGGGCACGTCCAAGGTTGGCGCGACATCAGTCGTCAACGCCACCCAATCCACACTGACATTATTGAAAGTTCCAAGGCCGCGACGGACTGAAGACGCCAACCACCATGCCAGACGGTCGCGACTCAGCGCCCGATCTACGGATCTTGGGCGATCAGATTACCCTCCAGCCCAGCGGTTATGTGGAGCCAAGCAAAGCTGTTCGCCGCGAGGGAAGGGAGGAGGCTTTGATGCATCATATGGCGCGTTTTCGCTCCGAGCCATTACAGTGCGTGCCCTATTCTAGCATTCCAGTGCCGTTCCAGCTTGGTTCTTTTTTGCCTCGTGTTTTCATTCTCTTCGTCTCCGTCTGCTCTGGCACAATGATATCCCCCGTAGCTGCCGCTCCATCAGCCATTGCTTTCGTCCCAAGTACTGACCCCACGTGGTCTAGATTCCTCCGCGAAGTCTCTCTCTACGTTTCTGGCACGGGATGGCGGGCATACGACGATGTAGTGGGACAACCCATCTTTTACTCGGGCTTCTCGGAACATATCAAGACCCAGATCATGTCCTCGACGCTTCTCCAGACAAAAATCTCGCAGCTCGCCGATATGCGTCTTACGGTCGAAGAAAACGAGGGGCTTCTCAACAGCAAGGAGAAGGACTTTCAATCTAAACGCGCCCAGCGCCGCTCCGTCCTTGTCCAGAGCTTACAAGAGGTGGCTGAAAGTCTCACGGATAATATGATCTGCAAGTTCGAAAACAAGACGTTTATCAGGGGCGCCTACTACTTGGTGACACAGTTGTTACTGCGAGCCTATCACCAAGGCATCCACGTCTCTAGCGAAGAAGTATTGCGGCTCCGGAGCGTGGCGGAGGAGGCAACGCGGAAGAAGCAGAGCATAATATTCTTGCCCTGCCATAGGTCACATGTTGACTATGTCTCGATGCAGCTTCTTTGCTACAGACTGGGCCTAGCTCTCCCTGTTGTGGTTGCCGGCGATAATCTCAACTTTCCCATTGTGGGAAACTTTATGCAACATGCGGGTGCAATGTTCATCCGTAGGTCATTTGGCGACGACCAATTGTACACGACAGTCGTCCAAGCATATATCGATGTCTTGCTCCAGGGCGGCTACAACCTTGAGTGTTTCATTGAGGGCGGTCGATCGCGGACGGGTAAGCTACTGCCGCCCAAGTTCGGAATCCTCAGTTTTGTGCTCGACAGCCTCCTTTCTGGTCGTGTCGAGGATGCCATCATTTGTCCTGTGAGTACCCAATACGACAAGGTGGTGGAAACCGAAGGCTACGTGACAGAGCTGTTGGGTGTCCCGAAGAAGAAGGAAAACCTAGCCGACTTCTTGTCTGGCGGCTCCAATGTCCTGTCCCTGCGCTTAGGAAGGGTAGATGTGCGATTTCATGAACCATGGAGTCTGCGGGGGTTCGTCAACGATCAAATCGCTCGACTCGCCAAGGTTCCGTCAGCTATCAACATCAACTGGCGAGATATGAAGAACGCTGTGGTGCGTCAGAGGCTCTTGCGAACGCTTGGTTACAAGGTGCTGGCTGATATCAACGACGTCTCGGTCGTGATGCCTACTGCCCTAATCGGAACCGTTCTGCTCACCCTCAGGGGTCGTGGAGTTGGAAGAACAGAGCTTATTCGACGAGTCGAGTGGCTTACGGAGAGAGTCCGAGCAAAGGGTGGCGTGTTGCACATTTTGGAAATGCCCCCCTTTCCGACGTCATTGAACGTGGCGTAGAGGTCCTGGGTAAGGACCTTGTTGGTGTCGTTGAAGGTCTTGCCGAGCCAACATACTACGCTGTTGGTCGCTTCCAGCTATCATTTTACCGCAACATGACCATCCACCTGTTCATCTCGGAGGCTCTGGTCTGCGCGGCGCTTTACACGCGGGTAAAGCAAGGTGGTGGGCCCTCGATCCAGGATATCCCCTACAAGGATCTCCATGACCAGGTCCTGTTTCTATCGTCACTCTTCCGTGGCGAGTTCATCTACTCGTCCGAAGGACTTGCCGTTAACCTCGAGAGGACTTTGGCTGGCCTCGAGGCAGACAATGTCATCCACATCGAGAAGAGTGAGGAGGGTATTATCACCGAGATTGGTCTGTCCGATGCTGAACGAGCCGCGGGGCGGGAGAATTACGACTTTTACTGTTTCCTGATCTGGCCATTCATTGAGGCCAGTTGGCTCGCTGCTGTTTCCCTCATGGGTCTCACCCCGCCCCTTGAGCAGAAGGATGATATTTGGATCCAAGTATCCAAGGCCCATGAGAGTGCGCAGCTTGTAAGTTTCCCCCCTAATACCCACTACCGCGGTGAGAGACCCCGCTAACTTTCCCATAGTTGGGCAAAACGCTCTACCACCAAGGCGACCTCAGTTACTTTGAAGCTGTCAACAAGGAGACGCTCAAGAACTCGTATCAGCGCTTTGAGGAGGAAGGCATGATCCAGACCGTTCGCTCCCGTGATCCACGCATCCCTCCTCGTCTTCGCCTCGCTCCTGAATGGCGCCCCGCCCGTGACGAGATCACCGGCGGGCTTGTTGCCTCAGGTCGCTTATGGGACTTCACCGAGAAGATTGCATCTAGTCGACGCGAGGGCAAGAACCGCCGAGACGGCGCCACTGTCAGCACCCGTGTGGTCAAGCTCACAGATGCCTTGGGCCAGAAACTGTTTGAGGACGCCATCAAGCAGGAGGAGGGAAAGGGCGGGAAAGGCGGACCCCCTGCAAGGCTGAGTCACGAGGAGGCAAAGAATCTGTCAAAGGTGGTTAAGGAGCAGAAAAGACGGAGGAGGCTTGAGAATCGTGCTCACTTGTGAGAGGTAACCTGTGTACTCTAGATGTACCTTGGAAGTACCTCCGAGATGGGAGGCTGTAGCCGAGGTGCAGCACGCAGCCCGGAACGGGCCTCGCTCGTATAGTCGCTTTTGAGATGGAAGGGGTGGGTTGGAGACGATGCAGTGCCTGAGCACGTGGTGGAGTACCAACCCAACCAACCCAACAGATCAGACCCGGGCGGAGAAGATCGCCACCCCCCTGAAGATGTACATATCATAGCATGCATACTTTACATAGTCCATTGTACCATAAGCACCTAATCTGGGGTAGGATGGGGCATCATGGTAGGACTGATGGCGGAATGCGGAATACAGGACAAACTACCGGCTACTGCTACATGATGCGGGTCAGTCCGGGATAGGCATTGTTTCCGTGATACTCCACTCCAATAAAGCATCCAGCGAGAGCACAAAGCTGAATCTTTATAATGCCCAGATATCTAGTCAAGGAAGGTGGAGCGCTGATCCTAGCACGGTAATACCATCTCCACGGAGAAGAGTATTCTGCCCAAGACGCCCATACGTGAGCTACACGTTACCTGAAGCCTGATATCAATGCTACTACACAACTACATATTACCTGTATGCACATGACATGAACAATGCAGAGCAACTCTACATGGCTGCCGGCCTGCTTCCAACAGACTGCAACTGCAGGTCCAACAAGCACAACCAAGATAGATAGATATATAATATACGGAATCTCACACGGAGAGATGAAAAGGCTTTCTCTGTCGTTTATCAAGACCACGGGTATCTTTACAGAAATCTTTGCGGGGTTTGGTACTTCAAGGGACGTCATCCAGACACGGAAAGGGAGGGGGAGGAGGGGAAGGCTCACTGTAACGCACACCCTGCTATGCAATGTCGATGGTGTAGTGTAGTATGTAGTTCATGGTTCATGGGAAAAGGAAGAAGGGAGGGAGGAAGAGAAGAAAGGGGGGTTACAGCGGGCGGGTATGTACGCAGGCTCGGATCGGCATGGATGTGTGTGCGTATGTGTGTGTGTTATTTCTGTATGTGTAGAGGGGTCAGAATATGTGAGCAAGTTATTCCTACGCAGCAAGTCCTGTATAGGAAACCCCCTGACACATGTAAGAGTGATAATTGGTTCTCGTGTTCACATCTCTCGGCTTGTTAACTCGGTCTGGACCTGGCCATGGACGAATAACGTTGGATTGGACAGATGCCCCTATTTCTGTGTTAGCTCTTGAAGTTATGTGTAGGCCCATGAACATACGGGATCAGGGTTACATCAGCATGCCAATAGACTGGATGGGTGGCGGGACCTGCAGGTCAATGTCCTCCCGCCCACCAGGGTTGAGCTCCGCCACAATGCGGGGAGAATGCATTGCAATCATGATACGTAAAGAATATCGACCAGTAATCAGATCAGTATTGCGTGACTATACTAGGTTCGGGTAAGGGTCATCGCTGTCCTGGTCAACTACTGTCTAGAATATATCCCATAAGCTGACTTTGCCGTCTTTGCTCCCTGCTGCTAACCAGTGTGCCGCCTTGGCTTGCCGAAGGCGTTTGTCTCGGACAGATAGCTCAGCAAGCTTTGGAGCGGTTGCGATGCTTGTCTCCGCCGAGGCAGGCGCCGTCGAAGCTTCGCTCTCATGGCTAGCTACCTTGATGTCAGTAGTTCCGCCGTTCGGTGCCGACCCCGGAATTTGGGCAAAGGCGAGAGCGTAGCATCCCGCTTGGTGCCACTTGAGGACGGCAACTTCCTTGAGGGTTTTCGCCGAGTAGACCCGAGCCTTGGAGTCCCAGCCGGCCGTGGCAAACACTCGGCCGTCGGAGCGGATCCGTAGACTCTGCTGCCCCGAGTGCTTTGTATTTACCACCTGGAGTGGCTCAGCGCTCACTCGGGCCTCCTCCACAGCTGCATTAGTGGTTTGAGGTGGGGTGGGCGCCGAGGACAACGCAGCGGACAGGAGAGATCCAACAGGGGCCCTAGCAACGGCATCGTCTTGGCGATCGGTTATTGTTTCCAACTGGGGGGTGAATATCCGCTCTGCCTTCCGTGGGACGTTGAGCGGATGCTTTACGATGAGAGCATCTGCGCTCGATGTGAGAAAGAAGTCTCTCTCGGGAGATATGTCCAAAGAGAGGATGGGCTGTGTATGGCATTGCGCCTGATACTCTATCTTCCATCCAGTCTGCTCATTGAGCTGGGCCAGGATGGCGACGCCATTCTCATAACCCGCCACCACCGCCAGCCGAGAGTTCAGCTGAAAAAGCGATAGCGCCATCACCATGCCGTTCTTCTCCCCAAGCTTTACCGTATGCCGGCGCTCCTGCGAAGGCAGGTGGAAGATGTCTATCTACACGCTCCCGCACCAAGGTCAGCAGCTTGACGGATGCAGGGGATCACCAGCAGCTGGAAACGTACTGCTTCTGATGCCAGAGTATTGGGTACGGCAATTAGTAGCTCTGCATCGGATACGGGACACTGGGCAAAGGAACAAAAATTCATGGTGTTGATATCCAACACATGAAGTATCCACGGCTGCGGATGGGGCTCCGTTGAGGGCTCGAGCGGAGGGCGGGTGCTCATCCGAGCCTCGTCGTCCAGGCCGAGCTTCCAAACGATAAGTTTGTTATCCCTCCCATGTCTGTCGTTCATGTCAGTGACAGGCGCAATGCGGGGGCGCGTGCACCAACCATGAAACGTACGTGATGACTCTGTCGGCGCCCCATTCGTCGAGGCCGAGAATGGCGCCCTTGTGAGCATGCCACACAGCGCGGGGCCTGAGGATGGTCAGGTCCCAGGCCACGACAAAGCCATCGGCATCACCAGTCAGCAGGCGCTCATTCGCGCGGACGAAGGCGGCGGCGTGGATCGAGGCCTTGTGGCCACGAAGAATCGACTTTGGCTGGGCCGGTCGCTCAGCAGCCGCCATTGGCGAGGGAAACCGTCGATCACACGGCGATTCGATCGGTGTAGGGCTTCTAGAAAGCGGCCGTGGCGGTGCTCGCCGTCAAAACCTGCCCTAGATGCGAGTTTGATGCTTCCAAATTCTTTTTTGGTCTCCATTGGAGCAGGGTCTCGGCAGCTTGATCCTCCCGCGCTGCAAAAATTCTCCGACATCGAGCTCCTACCTTACGTCCATGGTTTTGCCTCGGGCAGTGCGGGGCACTCTCCAGCAGCCTGCTCTTTCCTGCACAACAACGACGCTCTTTGAGCTCAGGGTCCCTCGAGCTTGTTCCCTGTGTAGCCGTGTATACACTGGAAATTTCACATCGGCCACCTGACTCTTAATTTGCGTCTTCGAGCTGCCAGCGAATTGCATTCCACAGCATTGGTACTGTGCCGCCGCAACAAGACTCGAGGCCGTTGCGTCACTTGCCAAGGCCCTTTCGTGTCTGAACGGTGGGGTCGGCCTCTCTCTCAAAAGGCCGCTGGGTTTGTTTCATCGCTGCAGCGGCGCAGTCCAGGTTTCCTTTTGCCGCCTTGTTTCTGCTTTTCGTCTCTTCTCAAACGGTCCCTTGGCAACTCAGCCTGTCTGTTTCGACTGAACCGTTCCAATCTGAAGCCAGAAGCCCAACTTTCCCCGACCATGTGCGACCCCATGTCGCTGCGGTCCACCCTCGCGGAGCGCCCGATTATCTACACGACAGATACTGTGCAACTCTCTAACATAGTGTATACATCCGGGCCAGTCAACCCGACGTCAGGCCCAGCTTCCCGTGCCTCCCAGAGCATCGAGGCGCGATCCGGTTTCCGGAAGACAGTTTGACAGCCTCGGGCTGACGTAACTCGCTCTTGGCTACGACCTGCGAGCCTGGTGGTGATCAAACCATAGTCGAAGCTTTGCTTTCTTCAAAACCACCACAGACATTGTGGAATACGGATGGAATTCTTTTCGGCCTGCCATCAGGGAAAATTTCGATCGATAGTGGTTTGTTTGTACGCCACTTTAACAGCGTAGCAGCATGGTGGACTCTGACAAAAACACTTGCGTTCGCTTGTCAATGTCGATGCAACTGTGAATAAATTGACGTTGCAGGTCGCATGCCTAGTGATCATTTCTCCCGTCGTGTGGGGAGTTCTCGGCACTTCAAAGAGCAAGTCAAGCCGAAGCACATCCGCGACAGCGACTGTCGAGCCGACCCGGGAACCCCAAACCCCAGCCCGGCCATGCCTTGGACGTCTTAGGTTGCTTGGGTCTAGTATGGACGTCTGTTCCATGACAACTAGGCACACTTCACGGCAGACTCCCGGCTCCCCAATTTCTTTTCCACCAGTGGTCTAATCGTCTGTTTGAATCACCGGTGCACGCTCAGGGCGCTCAAGTTGATGAGAAGGTCGAAGAGCAGGCCGACTTGGACCTGCATCCATCCTTGCTGGCCCACGCACGGGGCGCTCCCCATGCATGCTGCACCCTGTCGCATGGTCTGCAGCGGAACCACTCCACGGGTTCAACTTGCTCAGTCGCCAGTTGTTGTCTCTGCTGGACTCGTATCACTGCGAAGCAAGGTGTGTAGTAACACAGAGAGACTCTGTCCCTCGCCAGAACCTGTGGGCGTGACTGACAAAAGCGCCACAACGTTGCCGGGATCAGGGCTCCAGATTCCGCGATAATATACTCTTCCCTTTTGGCATCGTCGAACAACCCCTGTTGGGGTGTTCGGTAGCTGCTACGCCCTCTCCACACACACTTCCTAGCCAGGGGCAGCCCCGCTTTCAGGGTGACGAGACTCGGCCTCCATTGGATCTCCCCCACTCGGATCGATTGTACCTACGCAGTACATCACAGCGTACTCTTCTTTACATTCCGGTTCCATCTCATCTTTTTTCGACAATTACTCTTCTCGGCTGTGCCATCCGTTCTTTTGATATTCCAATCTTGCACTCACGTTTTGCACGCACCGCGGCGTCGTCGCAGACGGGCTTATAACTAGATGCTCAGGAGCACTCACCACTGGTTCTGGCCACCAAACCCCACCGCCCAGACCACCCGCCTAGCTGTCTCGCTGTCTCGCCCACCTAACCGATCTAAACAGCATTGTTGAGCGGCGCAGGTTTCGCTCCCACCGCCAAACTGGCCACCACAACTCTCGCGGCCTACCCGGCCGTGGATTTCACGTTCCCAGGCTTCGGCCTTGGAGCTATGAACTTTTCGCACCACCACCAGCCGATGTTGAGCGACTCGCACATAGCCCATCCTTCTAGCCCACTGGCGTCTTACACGCAGCACGCCGAGCCGTCGCCACCTTACACAGCGACCCCTACTAGTCACCACAGCCCCGACGATCATTTCGAGGTCCCCCCGCCCAAGAGACAAAAGTTGACCACTCCAGGTCCCGCCGAACCCACAAGGCCGGCCGTCAAGCGTAATGCCTCGGCCATGGACGCTGAATTGGACCCTACTCACACTGGTCCAGCACCGTCCAGACGACGACTTTCCGATGGCAGCGCATCCGAAAACAAGACGGCCGCGGCCGCCAATCCCGCCGTGGCCAAATCGCGCCGCGTCCGAACCGGCTGTCTGACCTGCCGCGAGCGTCACCTGAAGTGCGATGAGGGCCTGCCGGACTGCAACAATTGCCGCAAGAGTAACCGGGACTGTAAGCGCGGTGTGCGCCTCAATTTTATTGATACACAGGTCAAGAATCCACCCATCATACCGCGCTCCCTCGACTGGTTTGGTAAGTGCCATTGCTCCCATTTGCGCACGCACAACCAGTATTGACGCGCAATTTTCAGTCCATTTCCAGGATGAATCCAGGACTATCGCATCGGAATACCGCGGAGGATTGGGACGGTATCCCCGGGTTGCCCGTTCAGAGCCCACGCCACCCAGAGATGTCAACCCAGCTGAGGGCCTCCGCGCCCCGGCCAACAGCGCCAACACTGGGCACGATGCAACAACTTTCAGTCTCCCCTTGAACCAGCGAACCTGGCACCAGCAGCCTGCTTCAATTACCACCAGCATCGGCGATGAAAGCCATATTCAGTATCGTAAAGAAAGTGACGCCTTTCTACCAACTGCCACGCCCACCTCCGCATCACAAACAGCATCGCTCAACAGCACAGGTGGTATGCTGCATGATCAGTATGTGATCCGAGAAGATGCCCTGCGGCGGTCTCAAGGCTCTCGGTCGATTGAAATCTCGGGCCTACCGTCGCCGTACTTCCTGCAGGGACCGATGATGACGCCTCAAGGCACCCATTCCGCAAGCCACGGCACGCCGCTGCTTCCTAGCGTCACGGACGGGCTTGCGACACCTCCGAATGAGAAGTCGCCGGGTGAGAAGGAGTATTTGAGTACCGAGGACGAGATTCGCTTCATGCAAGCTTTCATCAACGAGGTTGCAGTTTGGATGGATCTCATGGACAAGGAAAAGCACTTCAGCAGGATGCTGCCATACTTGGCACTGGAGTCACCCATGCTCCTCAATGCGCTGCTCGCGTGTGGGGTAAAGCAGTTGACGCTCGTCGATGGCCAGAGTGATGAGAAGGCACTCTACTATTATGACGCGGCGACAAGGGAGCTCCTGAACTGCCTCAAGGATCCCGACCGCAACATGGCCGAGTGCGCAACTACGGCTGTCATCCTCAACGTCTACGAGGTTATGACAGACAAGCCAAGCCAGCGCATGAGCCACATTGCGGGTGCGCGGGCGTTAATTCGGGAGTGTGGTTGGGACGCAACGTCTCCCGGGATTGGGGCCGCATGCTTCTGGGTCAATATCGGCATGGAGGTGCTGAGCTGCTTGTCTTTCAACTGGCAAACAGCCTGGGATCCGGATCAGTGGGGCCTAGACTTGGAGTTTACCAACTGGGCACCGACGCCAAGAACGGGGGGCTCATATGAGGGCGAGGGAGATGGCCGCATCAAGGTTGACGATGGTGACGAGGAAGTCTGGGTTCAGCGCATCTTTTACATTGTTGCCAAGATCTCCAACTTCAAGGCCAACATCCCGCGCTTCCAGGAGCCGTCGCCTCACGACGAGCAAGTGCGTCTGCAGAGTCGATTTAACGAATGGAAGCGGCTCAAGGGGTTATGCGACGCATGGAACAGCAACTGCCCACGCTCGATGCAGCCGTATGCTTATTCTCACAAGCCTTCAAGCACGTCGCAGTTTCCCCACGTCTGGTGAGTTGCCCTTGTATTCTCTGTTCTGCAGGCCCACAGCTAATCGACTGGTTTAGGTTGCTCAAGACGCCAGCCATCCTCGGTCGCCTGTATTACCACACAGCTATGTGCCTTCTGGCCCAAGTGAACCCAATGGAGTCGCGGGATAGTGAAGACAACCGCGTTTCTCAGCTGCTCCATGCCCGACATACCTGCGGCATCATTGCCCACACCAATGACCGTGCCATCAAGAACGCCTCGATTCGGTGTCTGGCAGTGGCCGCGGCTGCTCTGAATGACCGCCAAGAGCAGGCTGAAGTGCTGGCTATCATGGAGAAGACTGGCAAAGAGACAGGGTGGCGACTAGGCAAAGTGTGCACGAGTTTGAAGGAGACGTGGGGATGGGAGACAGCGGCACCACGCACCTTGGCTCCTTTATCAGCGCGTGGTTCCTTTTTCTCAGCTGGAGCACAAGAGCAACAGCAGCCCAGCGTGGGTGCAATGTCAGCGCCAGCGACTGTGGCAGCCCCGACACCGACACGGCCCACGATTAATCCGTTGTTGGCCAATGCCGACTTTTCCAAGCAAAACCATCCTTACCAAAACTGGTACGAACCACCGAACCGGTCAGCGGGCTTGAGTGCCCAGGGCTTCTGGCCGTCGTTATGAGATATGTGGAGTTAGCTAGCACGTTGTTTGATACCCCGTGTGCGTCTAGACATGATTGTACGTTTATATTAGCGGCATGGTCTGCATTTATCAAGTTATTTTTGACATTTAACCGTGTCCCACTGTGGTGTAATGGGTTATCTCTAGTGTTGCCGCGCTCATATCAATCCTTGAACTGTCTTACTGTCGAGCACATCCTCCGACTCTCGTGAAGGATATTCCAAAATGCTGTAATTCGAATCCCGTAACATGCCCTTCCATCGCCGAGTCCATCCCCCATCCGCGTCCATTGTGCAAACTGCTCGGCACCATCCCAGGTCTGAACTCGAATGTATACTTGCTGGGCAGATAGATACATGAAAACGTCCAAAGAACTGACTGGCTGGCATTCTATATGTGGCACATTGTATTGCACATGGCGTATGACACGTGATGGTGATGGTGATGGGTTCAGATTTCGGGATTGACCTCATGAGATTTCACCTAACAAGATTAATCAACCTCTTCAAAACCGAGCCCTCTTCTCGTCGCTCTTGACCTCTAGCCTCTTGATGGCGTTTTGCTCTGGAAATCCGCCTTTCCTCTCTGTGTCCGTCTCTGTGTCCATCTCTGTCTCTCTTTTTGCTGCTGCTGGGGCTCTCTCTGCTATCCCGGTCTTGTCTTTCCCTTTCCCTTTTGGGATTTTCCCTTTCTTTTCTGTCTTGCGTTTTATAACCCCTATTTTGGCCCTGAGCCGCCGCCGACGAAGACGGAGACGAAGATGATGGCGAAGACGATGGCGAAGAAGAAGGGGTATGTCTATATGTATGGGAAGGTGCATATGTCGGTGTATGCTTCCGCGATAAAAGTTTTGCCTGCAACAAAACTGCATGTGACAAACTTGAACTCGACAAGCTCGACGCACTCGACAAACTCGGATAATCCCGGGGTGTCTGTGTCTGCGTCTGCGTCTGCGCCCGTGCCTGTGTCTGTTCTCTAACATGGTAGTTGGCAGTGCGGTGGGTAGTATGATACCCTCCGTCCATGTTTGCAGCGAGGTGTTTGCGTTTTGTAGCGCGTTGGGTGCGCGCTCGTTCGCAAGTATCGCCTTCGTTTCTCCGTTCAGAGATGTTCTGTTCCTTTCTTCTTCGCTCTGGCGAGGAGCTCGATGACGAGGTCGGAGTCAGGACCGGTGAAGAGGTTGATGACGATGACGATGACGCTGATGATGTGAAATACGATTCCTTGGGGGGTAGCGTTGACAGCTTCGGCGAGGGGCCATCGAGAGAGGCCTTTTGCTGGTCTGAGCGAGAATGAGGAGATGACGAGGTCGATGACGATGAGCAGGTGTTTGATGGTGAGGACGATTCTGAGATGGTGCTAGGTTCCCCGTCTTGGCCATCTTGATGTCGATGTCGATGTCGATGTCGGTGTCCATGTCCATGATGAAGCTGGTCTTCACGTCGGTCACGGCCACGGTCACCGTCACCCTCTCGGTGTCGACCTACCGACTCTTCGACAGAAGGATAGCTACTACCACCGTCACCGCCGCGCAGACCGAGTTCCTCACTGAAGCCAGTATAGTAATTAGATAACCTAGTCGTGTTTCCATTCCTGATGTCTCCTCCCTCACGAAGTCCCAAAGAGGAAGAAGAGAAGATGTGAGGAGGATCATAACGAGAATACCGAGATGAAGAAGTCCGAACTGATCTTGCAGCATCATGGCTTTGCTGTCTTTCTTTCTCTTTCTCTCTTTTCTCCACCTCCTCCCTCTTCCCCTCCCTCTCCCTCTCCCCGATTAGTACCTGTTTCTTCTTCTTCTTTACCCGCAACGGTGCGACGAGCAACTCAGTCGATAGCGGCAACCGCAAATACGATGCATGTGCCGACGACGATGAAGGGTCCTGCTGCTGCTGCTGCTGCTCCTCCTCGTGGACCTTCACCTGGAATCTGACCGGGGATGTGTCCCTCAGAGGTTGAACTTCAGCAATGAAGCGGACTGGCGAGGACGCCTGAGATGTCGAGATTCTAGACGGGCGAGAGCGGCGGTGGGGGATCACAACTGGCTGTCTCAAAGCTTCGTCCGACTCCTGTGCTTGGTGGGATCTGGGCTGGGTGCGAGGGGAGACGGCTTCTTCAGACACGGCACGGGCTCGGGAGTGATGGGTAGATGTAGATGAGCCAGTCGACCGGCGTTTCTCTGTCGAGGTTGCTTCAGGGGCAGCCACAGACGTCGGTGGAGATGAAACTGGGTGGATATTCGTCGAATTGGGGATAGAAGGGGACGGAGAAGTCAATTCGTCGACCCAAGGGGGATCGTACAGGCTCTGGTCCCGTAAACCCATGGCAATAGTGACACCAAGAGGTTGGTTCGAGGAGTGAGAGGTCGAGTAAATGCATTCCGGGAGGTTAACCCCCTGGCTCACAGCCTCGGCACATCGCGAGAGGGCTAGCTGGAGCCAGCTGAGAGGTACTCTGCGCAAAAGTTCTAGCCGTCCCCATTCCCGAAGATATGTCATCATGGGGTTCACGTCGATCCGGGGAAGCGGGAAGTCGTTGCCGCGCAGTTTCTCTTCGTCGAGTTGCCGCTTGATGTAACCTTGGAGTTCGGCAGCCTCTTCGCGTGTGAGCTGGAGGAACCGGATCACCTGGTCGATCTCTAGGACGGCGAGGCGATTCTGGCCATCGGCGAGGCCTTTCCACAGCAATTTCATTTCATCCATCATGGTGGCATCGAGTGGGTTCAACAGTAAGCAGGACGAAGTGGCTGAGAATCGACGGTCCAACTTTATCCTACCCCCCGCCCCTGGATGGGGACGTCATCTAAATACACCGAAATCTCATTGGGTCTCAGCACTGAGACATTGCTTAGTTGCCTCATACAATGAACTGAAGACAGGGGGTATGCACTGAAGACATTGCTTTATATGCCAATCTCTCCATCAAAATATCTTACTCAAGACTCTTTGAACACGTTCTGGCTGTTCCTCATCCAGCTTCCGTTTCTTTGCTAGCGGCACCTGGGCAAACACCCGCCTCTCCCCCCTGCTGGTTTCCTCTCCCCCCTTGGTCGCTGTTTTAGTCTCCGTGTTGGCAGAGATTTTCTTTTTTGCAGCCTTCGCCTTGATACCATCTAGCATTTTTGCCCTCTCCACATTCCGGACGAACTCCCTGTTCTCCTTAGTTGTCTTGCTGATCTCGGCCCGCATCCTGCTTGCCCTTTCAGCATTCTCCACCGCAATCTGCTCAGTTAGATTGTGCCACTTGAAACCCGAAAGATAAAGCAGATTCCAGATATCGTCGTGATAATATGTCCCTTTCTTTCCACCGACTGGTCTTGCCTGGGATGAGGGTTAGCGCTGCTGCCTGCATCAAAGCATGCTTGCGACACTCACATTCAGCAATTCGCAAGCCTTCTTTGCGTCCTTCTTGCGAACAAACTCCACCCAACCTTCAGTATACGATTTTTTCTTGTTTCCTCCACTGCGAATGCGCCGGGTGCGTGCCGCAGGGTCTTCGGGGGCGAGGAACAAACGGTTGAGCTTGCCGTAGGGTTCAAGGAGGGATCGTAGTTTCGCTGGCGTCATGTATGGTGGCACTCGCGAAATATATATGACACCCGACTTCTTGATGGCTTCTTCGGTCGCGACGAGATTCTTCTTACTCAACGGCTTCGTCATCCCAGGGAGCTCTATGCTCTTTCCCGGGGGCTTAGCCTTGTCCTTCTGTTCACCTTCGTCGCCATTCTCTGCTTCCCCCTTTTCGCTTAATTTCGCATCGTCGCCATCGTCCAATTCCTCGTCGGCATCACTAAAGTCATCTGCGTCGCTCTCGTCGTCTTCGACTCTCCTCCGTTTGGCACTGCGCCCGCCTTTTTGCAGCTCATCTTCGGAATCGTAATCCCGGCCGACATCTTCGTCGCTGTCGCCAGCATCGAGAAACTGGTTTCGTTTATCTTGAGGCATTGTGAAGGTGACAGGAACGTGTTGCTAGAGGATAGGTTTGCAATCGCAAAGCGGAGGCCAAGCTTCAGGGAAAAAAAAGGGCGGTGAGGGACATTGAGCGGCAGAATTGAATTTAGCGGGGCTTTTCGGTGGCTTAGGGATAACTAGGGTTTATCGTCAACTTTCGCAAAGTAAAGAGAAAACAGCGAGTACCAGAATCTGAGTGTCTAATGCGGGATACAACTACAATGGTATATTTCTTTCTCTTGGTTTATGTCTATGATACAGTGGCCGCTGTGTTTTGCTGTCGTTTACGATCGCCGGTTCTTTTTTTCCTCCGCAAATGCCCCTTCTAACTACACAACAACTATAGCAGACGCCAGCATCATCGTGCCCAAATATTCTAGTATAAAAACAGGCATACAACTCTAAGCTGTCCTTTTTTATGTGCTAGAGCCTTTCAATATAGAATACACTCCAGTTTACATACTGGAAACAGCAGTCAACTTCAGGTCCAGCTAGTGTCTACTCATGATGTAATGACTCTTATCTTATCGGACTATCGGGAAGCCGAGGACGGAGTTGGCCTCGGAGGGGCAACTAACACGAGAGGGGCGTAACGGGTGCAAGTGAGCTGTGCTGCTCCTTCCTTTTCTGCAAACACCCAAACACAACTTTAGTTTCCAAATCCCTGCTCCACGTACGCAAAGGTAGTAGTCAAATTGTACACCAAAGACATCATGTCTGTCGAGGTGATCACCACAATATCGCCAACCACCAACGAGCCCATCTTCACACGCAATGGCATCTCAGCCGAGGAGCTCGATCAGCTGCCGGAAATCGCCACTTCTGCTTTCCACTCATGGCGCGCTACTCCCCTAGCAGATCGCCAAATCATCATCAAAAAAGCCCTAAAGCTTCTAGTCGACAAACAGGATGATCTCGCCCTCGAGCTCACTGTCCAAATGGGCCGCCCCATCGCATATACGGCCAAGGAAGTTGTAACTGCCGTGAAGAGATCCGAGTATCTTCTCAAGATCAGCGATGAGGTCCTCAAGGACACGGATGGAGAGGCGGAAGCTGGCTTCAAGAGGTTCATCCGGAAGGTGCCTGTCGGTCCAACACTCATCATCTTTGCATGGAACGTAGGTGCATTGCCACCCTGTACACAAATGCAACACTGAACTGACCTCTCAGTACCCCTATCTCATCTTGGTCAACGCCCTCATCCCTGCTCTCCTGGCTGGCAACTCTGTTATCCTGAAGCCTTCACCGCAAACGCCAACGGTAGTCGAGCAGGTGGCCAAGGCCTTCAGCGAGGCTGGATTGCCGAGCGGCGTTATCCAGTACTTCCACTCTGGCTCGCCAACGATTATCGAGTCGATTGTGCGAAATCCCGAGATTGCACTAATCTGCTTCACTGGCTCTGTGGCTGGTGGTTTGGCGGTTCAGAAGGCAGCTTCGGATCGCATTGTCCAGGTCGGGTTGGAGCTCGGAGGAAAGGATCCTGCCTATGTCAGAGGTGACGTCGACATTGCCTGGGCAGCCGAGGAAATTGTGGATGGCGCTGTCTTCAACTCTGGCCAGAGCTGCTGCTCGATCGAGCGCGTCTACATTGCTGATGAGATTCACGACGAGTTTGTCGCTGCAGTCCAGAATGTTCTCAAGGGTTACCGACTGGGTGATCCCTTGGACAAAGAAACTCACGTTGGACCAGTAATCTCCCGGCGGTCCAAGGAGACTATCGAAAGTCACATCAAGGATGCACTCGATAAGGGCGCGGTAAATGCCACGCCCGAGAACGCGACCTTTAGCAACCTCCCAGCCAAGGGAAATTTCGTCGTGCCAACCCTTCTGACTAATGTGGACCACAGCATGACAGTCATGAAGGATGAGACCTTTGGCCCTGTCATCCCGGTCATGAGGGTAAAGAGCGATGCCGAGGCCGTCAAGCTGATGAATGACAGCGACCTTGGTCTCACAGCCAGCATCTGGACAAAGGACACAGCCAAAGGCTATGAGCTGTGTGAGCAAGTTGAGGCCGGCACTGTATTTGTCAACCGCTGCGACTACCCAAGTCCGGTAAGTGGAAGAAGGTTCAGTACCACGGCATCGGGCCCGCTGACACGTAATAGGATCTGGCATGGACGGGATGGAAAAATTCGGGCAAGGGCGCCACACTGAGCAAATTTGGCTTTGATCATTTTGTCAAGTTGAAGAGTTATCACCTCAAGGACTATCCCAAGTAGGGGGGTGGTGGTGGTGGTGGTGGTGGTGGTGGTGGTGGTTCAATCCCTGCACAGTCAGGGGAGCACTGTAAGGGATGGCTAAGACGCGTGCAAGTTCGTGCAACCTGCAGTCGCGCATTCATCAACGAGCCAATCTCCAACGTAAAAGTCAAATGAATCACGGACCCCGTTGTCTCAGTGGAAATCCCTGGGTGGAGTGACGGTCGCGGGTGCATTCCAGACTTTGTCGCAACAGACCAGCCTCAGAGAGAGCCTAGCAGATACCACATTCCACTACCACCAACCTCCCTAAATGTTCCAGTTCAGGGAGCGTTCCAATGCAGTGGGCCAACGGAGGAGATTCCGAGTATAACTTCTTTGGCAAGCCGCGGCGTTTGTCTTTGTGCTGAAACCGTCGTTTGTAGGGTGTCCACGGCCAACCGTTTCCGCACCAAGGGGCTGTTACTTTCGAAAAAGCCGAGGATCTCTTGATCAATGGGTTATTCGAATCACCTCGCCACTCGTTTATTTCTTTGAAGTTCCAGTTTGCTGGTTTTCTCACGCTCACTTCGCGAACCCGTCCGTCCGTCCTGGTTGCTCGCTCATTGCATCAGCTTTTCCCTCATTGTTTAGACCGGACCAGACCAGACCAGACCATACCATCTAGATCTCTCTTTGCATCTCTGCCGACCTCATTACATCTACGACTACCTACTACTTGCGACTACTTACTACTTACGGCAACCTACCTAAATAAGGCATCATCACTCACTCTCTAGATTTATTACATAACATCAGTCGAGTTTTTTTTTTTCTTTACTTTTTGTTACTCGCCCTTTTACTTAACTTAATCTTGGATTTTTGGATGAATGAGCTTGATCCCGCCCATCGTTATCCTCTTTCTGGTTGTCACTTCTCATATCAAGCTTCGCTTTCTTGAGCTTGTCACGACCAGTTTGGGTTTGGCCTGTCAGAACTACCAAGAGAAAGATTGCGATAAAGACCAGAAGGAGAATCAGAATAATGCACGGCTACATGGCCAACGTCAAGAGGTTCTACTCCTCTTTGCAGGACCACGTGCCGTTTCGACGGCGCAAGGAGATGAAGAGGCAGGTTGTTATTGTGAGTTTATCTCTGTCTCTGTCTCTATCTCTGTCTCTATCTCTGTCTCTATCTCTGTCTCTGTCTCTGTCTCTATCTCCGTGTGTGAAATGCCTGTCTGTCTGGTATCTTGTTGTGGTTTGAGTATTTCTGTCAGGTATTTGGTGGGAAGTGAAACTGACTTGTCTGGAATAGTCCCATCCGTTTAACTTTAAAAAGGAGGCCAGCATCGTTCCCGGCTTTACCGAGAATGAGTCCGTTTCCCTCCCTTGTCTCTTTTCCTCCCCTTCACCAGACAGACTCTAATGGGTTGGGTAATGTAGAATCTCCGTGCTTCGCGAAAAAGCCGCCGCCTCGCGACTAGGTATCGCCGATAACCTCTACGTTTCGTCCTCTTCTTCTCTCTCCCACGACCGCTCTCCGTCTCCTTCGCCTTCTCCGTCTCCGCCTCCCAGCCTCAGCCTCAACCACTCCAGTTCTACCGCCCACGTCCACATGCAAATGCACTATAACAAATATGCAACTCTCCCCCATACTTATGCGGCGCCTGCTTCTACTCGCCCGACAATGCGTAGACGCTCTGGCTCAGTCTCGGTGCTTTCTATCCCGACTATGGGGATGGGCATGGGATCACACAGAAGTGGTGGAATGTCAGCGGCGTCGTTTCCTGGATGTGCTGGTGGGAGGGAGGTACAACTACAATTACATGTCCCCTCTTCCATGTCCTCTGGCGGTGTTTCCACAGGTGGTAGTTGCAACGGAGTGTCAGGATCAGGATCAACACCACAAGTGGCGACACCAGTATCCATGAATGGAAAGGGACCGAATGGAGGACATGGAGGACATGCAGTGGATTTGGATTCCTGCCTGCTTAGTCCGTTGGCCAGGAGTCCTGTCGGTGTACACGGACATTCACACAGTCATGGATATTCCTCGGGAAGAGGAGGAGGGAGGAGCAGGAGTGCTTGATCTTGTCTGTCTGTTTGTCTGTCTCAACTCTCTGCTTTCGTCTTCGTCAGACACCAGGTTGGGGCTTGACTCAGCAGCTGCACTCCCTGCACTATCTAGGTACCTACCTTGGCTGTACTACCTAGCTATACTAGCAAGGTGTTTGTTTCCTATCTTTTTTTTCTCCCCTCGTCTTCTCCGGAGATGGGGATGGTTTGTGTACGGGGGATGGGGAATGGTATGCTATGAGGGATGGAATGGGATGGTATGAGATAGCATCACTCACTTGAGTGGAGGGCAAGGGAAAAAGAGGAGGGGAAAAAAAAGTTTTGCATTCTTCATCACAGACAGACAGACACAGACATACGGATGTGCCTTGGGTACTATTCGCTCTGTTGGTGACGTCGTCATGTCTCGGCATTTTCTTTTTCTTTTTCTTTTTCTTTTTCGTTTTTCCTTTGGTGGGACGACGCTGGCACAGAGGCAACAAGATAATAAGTGGATGGTCAGAACGAAGAATCGCGGTAATATCGGAGGAAATGGCTGCACACATACACGGACCAAAAACACTGCGAGGCCTGGTGCGGGCATTTTGTCGTTGCAGTGATGGCCAAGGCAAGGAGTCTAACTACACTTAATAAATCTCATCTTGTCATCTGATTGATCTATCCACCCAACCTCTGTTGTTCAGCTGACAGATGCTATCGGATCCAGCCCTGATATATTTCCAAATCTTCCTTCCTCACTCCCTCCATCTCCCCCTTCACCTCGAGCAGACTGACCCGGGAACCCTTCTCCTTACTCCAATTCTCCACAAAGTCCTTGATCCGTTCCGCCGTGGCAACATCGTCCTTGACCAACAGCGCAACCGCATCAAAACCTCCCGCACCAGGTACCACACCACCATACACGCCCTCAACCCCCTCAAGCGCATCCAGCAACTCCGTCTGGCTCTCCGGTTCAATGGGCACCCCACTCTCCGTGCCCATCTTCCGAACCAACTCCCTCACCCCATGAACTGCCTCCCGCAAATCCCCCGTCCTTCCCTCCTTCAATACCCTCGCCAACCCCTCATCCCGTCGCTGCAGCTCATCCCAAAGCTCCTTCGCCGGACCCACTTCCTTGGCCCGCCACGCCAAAACCTGCTTCACCATTCCAACCGTCTGGCTGCCACAGTCAACATCACACATGCGCATCGCCACCCCCTCCGGTAGGTTGACAGCGTCCTTGGCAATCTCAGTATCCCAGACATCACCCGCTCCCGTGACGACCTTCTCCAGCGCCGTCGCAAACCCTGGTGACCCAGCCTCCGGGATGGTACTCAGGACGGATGGCGAAAACCGCCGATACAGGGAAGACCCGTACACGGCGGCAGCGACGTCAAACCCGCTGCCGACTTTGCCCTGGGCGGCGCAATGGGCGGCCTGCGCAAGGTTATGAAGGGTCTGGCGGCCCGAGGGAGAGGTCACATCGAAGAGGGAGATGTCGAGGTAGTGGGAGAGGAGGGCGGCGGTCAGGGAGGTGACGAGGGCGGCGGAGGAGCCGAGGCCGGTCTTGTGAGCATCGGTGAGGGCGACAGGGAAGCGGGCGAAGCGGCTGATATTGAGGGCGTTGATGGTGGAGGCGGGCGGGGTGGTTGTTGACGAGGAGGAGTTGTCCTTCTCCGAGGGAGAGGTTGCTGGCTGCGAGTAGTAGTCGTTGTCAGCGAGGATGGTCAGGCGCGACGACTTGACCGAGTGCGAGGGGCGGTGCTTGGCGATGCGCGCAATGTAGGTGAGGGCGTAGTTGAGCGTGGTCTCGACAAAGGGGTTCGTGACAATGTGGTCGCCGCTGTGGAGAATCATTAGAGAGCTGGCACTCGGCAATGTTGTGGAACAGGCAAGTTACATTTGCAACTGTGTGACTTTGATGCCGCCATCATCCGGCGCGAGGTGATAGCCGTAGCGCCATTGCGCATCGAGGAACTGCGGGCTTTCAACGACAATCTCAGTCAGATGGACGCCCGAGCTGGTGGGGATCCCCCGCGCAATGACGTTGATTCGCGCGCTGAGACCAAACACGAGACCGGTGTAGGCCCGGTCCAGGACAAGATAGCCGCCAGCAAGCAATACCTTGCCAGGCGCTGAGACAGCCGTGACAGGATTTTTGGAGCCCATCTTTCAAACGACAATTCTGGGGTGACGGTTGACTCAATTAGGGTTCTCCGTGCTGCTGGGAATTGTCGGCCAAAGTCAAGCAAAAATAAAATGTAGACTAATCGCAAATAACTGGCAATATGGCGATGGCTTCAATGACGTGAATTGTACACAATCCTAACAGTGCACTGTCGATCACCAGGCACCGAGGGGTTTTAGCTGGAGCGGGGTCATTCTGGAGGGGAGTGCGGGGTGGCACAGCAGCAGCAGCAGCTTGAAGACAGCTCATTATGACGATGTTATTTGCATTGTCTCCAACGCCAAAAGCTCCTCAGCGTCGACATTGTTTCTCCCGCATGCAGTGATCCCCAATGAGGCTTGTGTCTCTTGCCCGGCCATGACGTTCGCCGACATGGAACTTCGGCCTCTGCTGGCTCCGCTCCGCCAGCCGGTAAATGCCTGAGGCGGATAAGCCGGGGAATTGCGCACCCCGAGCTGGAAGCGGCATATTTTCGTGGAAATGCACATGTGACTCTTCAACACCTCCTCCCACTTTCCGTTTCCGTCGATCTGATAAACCACAAAGCTGGAACCAGGGGCTGTGCACTGCATGCAAACCCGGGCTCTACACGCCTCCTGTTCTTTTTTTCCCTTGGCTGCCAAAATTTTTATCGCGTCGTGATTCATGCTTCGGCAGGATCTAGGCCTCGGCGCTAGAAAGGTTCTGGAAAAGACCTCATTTCCAAGCAACGGAAATAGCAAAAACAGATCCCCGGGCCTTTTGGTGACGGCTTGGCTTCGTCTCCTGAAAGCTGGAGCCGAAGTTGGGGAAAACGTGCGCTGATGGCTTCTTCTGTCCGCGGGGCGGGCTCCTCACGTTCAAACGTTAGAGCCTTAACAGCCGGGTGCCGGGGTTGAAATTGGCCAATAAAATCCGGCAATGCCCCGCAGCTGTTCCCTGTCAAGTCCGGTTTCTCTTCGTCTAGGAATGGCATGGCCTGCGCCCGAGCTTTCCGAGCTGGCCGGGCCGTGTCCCTATTCGTCCGCACTCACCCAGCTCGATGGAGCCTGGCTGCCTCGGGTGAGACAGGGGCTGCGCGTCGCAGACGGCAGTGGAAGGCAATCGCATCTCAAGTGGGGGGCTTCTGAAGCTGAAGGTTGCCAGTGACACGCACACAGTTGCTTTTTCTTCATCATCACTCAAGTTGCCATCTGTTCTTTTGGCCGCGCAACCACCTCCAAGTTTCATAGATATTAGTGTCTACTTCATCCACTGTGAATGAGCAGTCTTGAATCATTGCGCAAAGGCCAAAAGGGACAACTTGTGAAGAACTGCCTCGATCTCAAGGTGTATGAGGCATCCCGCTGCGCCTGACTAATACGGTTCCGAGTCCACCCGGGGTACATCCCATTGGACGCACGGCTGTTAGCCTCCTTCACCCCCTGACCGTTTTTCACGCTAACAGTCATCCAAGGAGTTGGTTGTGACCGAGAAAATCCCTGCGCAAAAAAAAATCGCAAGCATTTTCAGCCAGGAGCACAAATACAAGCAGCTGTCCTCGCCCGCGCCGCTCCTTTTGCTCCCTTCTTTTCTGGAATTACCTCTAATCCTGGAAACCCAGACTCTACCATATCGCGCGTTTGTTTGACGGCTTCACTGTCGTCAAATGAACCTGCAATTGCGCACCATTCCTTTTTCCCCCGTAAGTCACCCCAATTGCAATTGTCAGTTGACGTTGCACCGTCTCCACGGGGCGCACCCTACCGCATCGCGCCGCTTTGCGCTGCTTCTGGCTGTTTTGCTAACTCTCGATCTGCGCAGTCCCCCTCACCCCCTTCGTCCTAAATGCCCTCCGTCTACTCGTCCGTCTTCCAGAACTTCATCCGCCAAGGATTTGCAAAGTCTCTCACCCACGGTTACGCCCAGTCGGTCGTTGCCGCTACCCATCCCACCAATGCATTAAACCCCCAGAGTCGCCCGACCTTTGCGCGTCGCAGCACCGCAAGGGTCGGGCGCCTTTCGGCGCTTGGTCTTCAGTCCGCCTTTCACAACAGCGCCCACGTCGCTGCCGCTGTACCACACGAGCATCGTCATGAGAGGCTCCCAAGCACAGGGGCCCTAGACGCCTACTTCGAGCATCTTCAGGCAACACAGGCCTCGGAGGCAGAGCAGGAAGAATGGGTCCAGTTTCAGTTCCAGAAGCGCATCGAGTGGAAGCCAACACCGGCATCTATTCTCTTCGGCTCCGATGCTAAGGGCCTCGTTGGCGAGACCGAGAAGGCAACTGGGCTGCCCAGCATTCCTCCCGAGTCGGAGGCTGCGCTCGCCCACATTGATGCCGCTCTCGAGAGCGCGATCGAAGAACGAAAACAGCTGCAAGCCCTCGAAGAGGAAGTAGAGTCCCTCCGGGCTGTGTCGCCAAAGCTCGCCGAGCAGCTCGAGGAGGAGATTCGCACCCGCACCCGCACTCCGGCCTCGATTCAGACACCAATCAGCATCGCCCGTACCGTGACACCCCCTGTGCACCCGCGCGCCCAGGGTTTTGCGGATCACCTCACCAAGCTCGCCGAGGAGCAGAATTATGACGTGATTCCCGGCGTTTTCGAGGCCATGTTGGGCGACGGTGTTCTGCCTATCGCTGCGGCTTACAATGCGCTCCTCAAGGCTGCCATTCACCTCACATCTGACAAGTCCGAGGTTGTGTCCAAAGCTCTTGACATCTATACCGACATGCGCCGTCGTAAGGTTCCTTTAGATAGTGACACCTATGACATCCTTGTCGGTCTGCTTGCTTCGCGGTCTCTCACGGTTTTGAGCCTCAAGCGTTCCCTCGAGGGCATGCGCCTTCGCTATGGCGGCATGGACGAGCCTGGCAAGTTCATGTTTGCGTCCCACGAACTGGAACACGCCATCTTGTCGGAAGACGACCGTCTGGACTTGGCTATGAAGCTCTTTGAGCAGTCGATCGAGAGGAGGCCGGCGCGGTACTCGTCTGAAACCTACCACCAACTGATCTCGGCTTGCGCAGAAACCGGCCGCGTCTCTGACATGCTGCGGCTCTTTGAGCATATGGAGGAGAGCCGCATCACGCCTCTCGCCGCTACTTTCCCCGCCATGATCACCGCTTTCGCAATGTCCAAGGATTTGGTGAGCGCCATCGAGTGTTACAACGAGTATCGCAATCTTGCTATTGCCAACGACAATGGCGAGGCCGCGGTCCGTGACCGAGTGGATACCGCTGTCTACGCTTCTGTCGTCAATGCCTACATCATCTCGGGCAAACCGTCTGGAGCCGAAAGGTTTCTCCAGAAGGTGACTGAAGAATATGGCGATCGGCCAGCTGAGATGAAAGATGCTCTGGTTGCTGACGGCTTCGTAAAGGGCTTCATCTACAGCGGTCAATACGGCCAAGCCCTCGACTGGGCTCAGCATCTCTTGTCCGCGACAAAAGCGTCAAGTATGAGTGAGATTGCGATCGCGGCAGCTGATCATGGCGACCAGAACACCGCCATTGCGGCCTTTGCTGAGATCTCTGTTGGCAAGGAGATGACTTCGGCGGCTGTCGCCCTTCTTGCTATGAGCGTTCGTGGCGGGGACGTGGCTGGCGCTACAAGGTATTGGGCTGTCCTGAGCAACCCTTTGGTCAAGACGACTGCATCCCTTATCGAACCGACAGCAATGTACGCCGTCGCCATGATCGGAAGCGGCCAGGTGACTGAGGGCCTAGCGGCAGCCGAACAGATGTTCCAACGCATCAAGGAGGACGCAGCAGCCGAAGGTCGAACTCAGCCAGCGGACGAGATCGAGGAAGCTGCTGAGTTCATCTCGACCTACATGACAGCACGGAACATCGTCGATCCCCGGCTCGTGCAATCGTCGGCACCGACGCCCTACCCCTCCACACCAGCAGTGCCCGCCTTCCAGGACGCTTTTGACCCGTACGCCTTGAATACCGACTACAAGGCTTCAGCGATGATTGTCGATGGCCTCGAGCGCAACCGGAACCTGCGTGATGCGATGAAGATGCTCACCAATGTTCGGAAGAAGGGCCTGGTCCTCAAATACAGTGCCTATGCGAAGCTCATTTCGGCGGCTGCCAACGCCCGCCAGCTCAATATGTGCCACGACGTTCTCACCATTGCTCGCACCGACATCCCATTCATACCCGGATCGCCTGCGGTTGCCCGTGGCTGGTCCATGATTTTGGATGCCATGGTCGCTACCTGCCTCAATCTGGGCGACAGACATGCAGCCGAGCAGTTCCACCAGGAGCTTCTCTCCATCGGCTCTAAGCCTTCTGCAAATACCTATGGCCTCTATATCACGACGCTCAGTGGTTCGGTTAAGACCAAGGACGATGCTACCGAGGCTGTTAAGGTTTACCACAGGGCTATGGCTGAGGGGGTTGAGCCCAGCGGGTTTCTTTACAACGCTCTGATTGGCAAGTTGGGCAAGGCCCGTCGCATTGACGATTGCCTCTACTACTTTTCCGAGATGCGCGCCAAGGGCATCCAACCGAACTCGGTCACATACGGCACCCTTGTCAACGCTCTCTGCCGCGTCAGTGACGATGCTTTTGCTGAGCAGCTGTTTGACGAGATGGAGTCGATGCCGAACTATAAGCCCCGAGCTGCCCCCTATAATAGCATGATGCAGTTCTACCTGTCGGTGAAGCGCGACAAGAGTAAGGTGCTCGAGTACTTTGAGCGCATGAAGTCGAAGCAGATCGAGCCCACCTCGCACACGTTCAAATTGCTCGTTGATGCTCATGCCACCCTGGAGCCCATCGACATCAAGGCTGCCGACGCCGTCCTGGACCAGATCCGCGCTGTGGGTCAACACCCCGAAGCCAACCACTACGCTTCGCTGATCCGTGCTCGTGGCTGTGTTCTGCACGACATGGATGGCGCTCGCCAGCTCTTCGACTCGGTCGCAAGAGATAGCACGGTCGCTCCGGAGCCATGCTTGTACCAGTCCCTCTTCGATGCCATGGTAGCGAACCACCGGATTACCGACAGCGAGTCGTTGCTAGGCGACATGCGTAAGAGACGTGTTGCTTTCACCCCGTACATCGCCAACACACTCATCCACGGCTGGGCGGCCGAGAAGAACATCAATCGAGCTAAGGACATGTACGCTGCCCTTTCGGTAGAGAAGCGTGAACCTAGCACATACGAAGCTATGACGAGAGCTTTCCTTGCCGTTGGCGACCGCGAGAGTGCCAAGGCTGTGGTGCAAGAGATGCTCACGAGGGGATTCCCCAACGCCGTCGTCAACAAGGTGTTGGAGCTTCTCAGCGGCGGAGATGCCTCTGCGTAACTGACGCCGGCGTCGTATCCCTTCACTTCGTTGAGAACCCCTTTTTCTTTATGAGTTTTATTTCATTTGTCTTTCTTATATGGTTTCCTTGCATGATACCCCCTGTGTAATAGTGTAGCTAGTGCGGCGGTTCCTCGTTATAGGGGGTGTCTGAGGTTTGGTGCGGGTCTTGTCTGGGTTTCGGGTCTAAAAAAGGCGTTTGGGAACCGGGGGCCCCGACTTGATCGTGAGGCTCGGTAGGGACAGGAAGGCATTCCTGCTATAGACATCTCCACTCTATAAAGGTGATAACATTGGGCATAGACGGATGGGTCGCATATATCGGATGGGCGGCATTATTGGGTTGAGGTTGAGAACCAAGGGGATATGCGGCTGCTTCCAGCCTGTACATCACAATACATGATATGGTATCTTCCAGACTTGTTGTGAGAAGCGTGCTGCGTCGATCGAATGAATTGATAACTGACAATAGGCGAGGCTGACCACCGAGTCCTTTGGCCTCACGGATGCCATTATTGCCGAGTTTTCACGCGATGTTCGATATGCGATGACTGCTCTCGACGCGCTTTCTACCGAGCTACAGGCGCTTTCCAATGTTCTTAATCTCATCGCACGCAGCATTTGCAGCCCTTCAACCACCACCATCCCAGTTACGCTGGTGCTCAAGTCAGTATCAGGCTTGCTGGCTGTGGTCGTCGAACAGATTGAAGAAAAGATAGAGTAGCTTGGGCCATGTTCAGACAGACGGATACAAAGAAGTTGCGGACAAGTTTGGAGGATTGTAACACTGTGTCGAGTCTGGGTTTGCATGCAAGATCTGCGTTTGTTTGTTTGTTTGTTCTCCCTGTTCTTTATGCTCTTTGAAGGTTAGTGTTGACTCCTTGTCCTTGTCCTTGTTTCTTCGTAGAAGCGTATTCGTATTGCGGCAAAGTCTATGAGGTACCTAGTTAAGGTACCTAGTAAAGGAAGATATATATATTGGCGATCCGGATTGGAATAAGCAATACCACTTCACTTCACTTAATGCTATTAGGCTTTTACTACATCGCTGAAGAGATCCTTGCACAGACAAGATAGGTTCAGTTAGTAGTATATGCTGGACCAGACGACAATAATAATACCTAGGGCTCGCGTGTGAACTTTTTGGATGATAAGATTGTGCGAACAGTGGATCGAAGATATGATACATGTATAGTTATAGTACCCTTTTTCTTGGTTAAGCCCGGATTATTGACGCCTCTCGGGGAAGGAGAAGAAGAAGAAGAAGAAGATGTTATGTTGAGTTGCACTGACCGTTGAATCTCGCACGGATATCTATATCTATCCATCTCCTTACACCTTTGCGTCGGCCAGCGCTCGCTTTAGTATAGATAGGTTCGAGAAAGACTTGTATGTTTTTGAGGTTTATCTGAGAATTAAGTATTGTGAAGGCGTCATTCTTGATGGAATTCAGCTAACTAACTATAACTATATCTGTGTAAAGGAAATGACTGTGGGATACAAGTCAGGTAAAAAATCACTTGGACATACGCAAAAGGAGAGCCCTCGATAGGTACTCGAAAATGCAGCTTCCAGTCCTTGCCCCTCCCCCCCCCTATTGCTATTCCTCTTCCTATTCTACTTTCAGATTCCTTTCCCACCTCGGGAAGGGACTAAAATCTACTCAGCGCCCGGGGTGTTGATGCCATTGGAAAAGAGAATGCGCATCCGACCATCCGTCGAGGTCGTAACGGGATTTCCATTATTGACCAGCTGATCGGGGTTAACACACAAGGGGATAAAGGTCGCATATTCGTTCTGCACCGAGTCCTGGTCGAAAGTGGACGCCGCTCCACCGACAAAGAGATCAATGATAATCTCGCAGCGGCCAACTGTCACAGTCAATTCCGAGGCGTCCCCCTCCGGTCCCGAAGCCGGCGCGCTGCAGAGTCCGTTGACGCAATTGGCCGCGAAAAGCTGCGATAGGGCGGTCGAACAGTCGGCCGTGCTGATGTTTTGCAGCTGCGCATCGCCGCAAAAGGGAGTGCCGAATTGGACCTCGCCGAGTGCGATGGTAGTGGTGGTCTGGCGGGCAATGGACGCGGCAGCGGTGTTGCTGGCACCCATGAGGGCGGCGATGGCGAGGGTCTTGATCATGTTGTTGGTGGCCTGCATGTTTGCTGTACTGTGCTTGGACTTTGAAAAGTAGGTAGATAGGTAATGTTGCGTTGGAAGTGAAGAAGAGAGTTGAGATTGAATTGATTGGTAGGAAGTTGATGTGATGTGATGGTCTGAGGAAAAGAAAATCTTTGCCAACATCAGGAATTAAGACCAATACTTATACACACACACACACAGCTTTCTTGCTTGCTTTACTTCCTTCCTTGCCTGCTTCCCTCAAATCCCATGTGGTGACGAACATTGATTGTTTGAAGAGGTCAAGGCCGAGTGTAACCTTCCGGCTGACGTATCCCTTCCCCTAAACACTGCCTTGCTAGCGAAGTTTTGAACACGCCGAAACTCAAAGCTCTTGGAAAGTCTCGGGTTGAATTACCCATTACAAGATCCATTACCGACTATACCATACTGTGTGTATTCGTGTGGTTGGTATATCGTGTGAAAACAGGATTTGAAGTTCTTCAAGTTCTGGTTACGACTGGAATATGGCACTCAATATTTCTAGGCGGAGGACGCCCTGCCGACTGGATGGCCCCGGCCGCCTGCTGTGCTTCTTTTGGGATAAAAACTCGAAACGTTTTCGCCGCAGGGAAGTCGGAAATATCTCGTCATGCATGTGTTATTCCTCTCTCTCGCATTGTTGACTTGATGTCTCCGCGAGCCCACGTGGGCACAGTCAAGTGCCCTGATCAAATGATCAAATGTCAAAATGCCTCGGCTTCTGGTGTGAAGGCTAGGTAGGTAGCTAGGATTGGGCACAGTGAGGGCATGAGATTGATGAGGAATGTATTGGTATGGTAAAAGGGGACAGCGCACTTCAAGATCAAGGATATTCGTATACACATCATTAAGGTCTACTTGACAGGATAGAATACTTCTCAGACGCGTCATCTCGCTCCGATACGGCCTGCCTCTGTACCCCACTCGCCACCCGTAAATTGAAGAAAGTGAGCAAGTTGTGGCCAAGGTTGGTCAGTACGACAGTGTGACCACCGCTGCTGGGTGATGAACGGTGGGCTGCTTAAGATCTAGGTAGAGGGCAAACAAGGAGTCTCTGGATCTGTAACGGTGATAAACCGGGCAATAGAAATAATGGCAATGGCTTGCGGGGAGAGTAACTCGGGCGGAAACTTGTATCAGCACCATCAGACAGGCAATCCACCATTAGGTAGGTAATCGTATGCCCACTGCAAGCTCGGTCGGTCTGATAAACTTGTCTATTTCTCCATGTGGGAAAGTGCTGTATCCAAGAGTGAATCTAGAATCCAGCCATTTATTTGATCCATGCATTCACGTTTCAATTTTCCCCCTTCAACATATGCCCATCTGGCTCTCTACACAAGCGAGTAACTAGTCTGCTCAACCCGTTGACGCTTTCTCGACTCATCCTGATGCGTTTTTTCACCCGAAAAGATACCAATGACTGCCTGGATATTGCTCTCATTCCTTGCCTCATACCATCTCTCCCTGTCAACTTTGAAGATATCGAGACTTTCAAGACGAGGTCCGAGAGCTGCAATATCGTTGTTAGCAAAGAAGAGAGGTTCATTAGTTCTATAACAGGATGCTTACTAAACGAAGCAGGATGGGGGCTCTGAGCAATCGCTGATGAGCCAGCTGCAGCAACAACAATGGGTTCCTCCACTGGTGTTGCGGGTATGGCTCGATCAGTTCCCAAGTGGACGACAGGTAAGCCAGGTCTTCGCCATTCTGAGCGCATTGGTGAACTAAGTGCAGGCGGTGAGGGTGACGGTGGCATTGGATGGTTCTCGCTATGGCTGCTAGGTGAAGAAGAGATAATCGACGAAGCAGGCTCCATGACATCTGCCACGGTGCTGTGTCGAGACGCACCCAGGTCATTACGAACTGGCGATGGTGTTGGTGTGCGGGGCTTTGTCCACTTTATAACGTCGGAGATGGCCACAAACGAACGGGGATCCTGAGGCGTCACCAGCACGACAAAGTATTCTTCGCCGGTCTCGAGTTCGTCGAGAAGAATTTGAGTGCCCGTCCTGGGGCGGTATCGGTAGACGCGACAAGTGCTGCCATTGCCATCGTCATCATCATCATGACCAATGCAGGCCAGGTTATTGGTGTCGGCTCGTGTACGCGGTTAGTGAGCATACGGGACGAAAGGGAGAAGCAAATAGGATCTCACTCACCATCCTCCGCAATCAACAACTCACCCCTCAACTCACCACACCGCCTAACCAGATGACACTGAGCCTCCACCCTTTGCACGCCGTCAAACGCCTCATCATCCGGCCACCGTCCCACCGAAACCCAAAACCCTTCCTCAGCTTCAACCACATGAAGCCGGCTCGACCGCCCGGCCATGCGCAAGCAGCTCATCAGTCTCTGCTCCGCCATACTGATCTCCAGTCTCAACCGCCACTCCCCCGTCCGCTTCGCACCATCATTTTCAACAACTCTATTCCCACCTTCTTCCGCGGCGGCCGGTGTTTCAAAAATCTTCACATCCAACTGCTTGAGCGCGTCGGAAAATAGTCCCTTGACCGTATGAAAAACCACATCCGTTTCAAGAGAATCCCAGGGCAATCCCAACTCCTCTACTGCCCTCTCCAAGCAAAGCCACCGGTCATGAACGCGGAAACAGTGTTCCTCTTCTGCGTAGAATAGCCGGATGTGGAGATTTCCTGCTTGAACAAAGTGGAAGGCGATATCTTTAGTTTGAGGACAGGCGCGGCCGCAGGCACGGAGGAAGTGTTGGACTGATATTGCAAAACTGGAGTACCCAGCGTCAGAGTTTTCAATACTAATGATCGGGGCAGCAGTGAAGCGGAGTTGTTGTTCTTCCTCGGCGGTGCGGAAGAGGTTGTATTTGCGAAGCACGGTCCAGTAGGTTTGCTCGAGCTGGGTGGGCTGGTAGCCGAGACCGGTGATAATTTGGTCGAGGCGAGAGTTCTGGGCTTTGTCTTGGGCGGTGAAGAACCATTGATTGGGACAGCTGGTGGTAAGGTGGTCGCGGAGGATGGTAGCTATCGATGCCGTGATTAAGCGGTCGGCGCCGAGGACGTCGGCGCAGGTGGGAGTGGTGGGATCGTTGAGCATGTCGCTGAGGGGGGCAGCCATTTCGGGTTTGCTGGTCAGAACGCTGCCCCAGATGGAGAGAATGGCGGCGCATTCTTCATAAGCTCCGGCCAGTGACTGGCGCTCGCGGTTGGTCTGACCGTGGGCGAAATTGTAGCCATATTTGAGTGGGCGGTTAGTGATGCTAGCAGACCGATTTAGAGTGGATTCTCCCAAGAGCAGACCCTTGAGATAGATATTGCCCCGGAGGCGTTCATCCATCAGCAGGTCGCCATGCATGGTAGAAATAACGGCGCCGTCGCCGTCAATATTGTTGCAGAGGAACAAGGCACACTTGGTCCAGTCCTCAAACTCCTGTTGTGTTACACCGCGGCGCTGCACGCTGTTGCCCCGCTGATCGCGACCTTTGACGGTTTCACCAATGACAAACTGTACATCCCCTTTGGGCCGGGCTGCAAACGGCAAGAGAGTTCTCTCACTGAGACGGCGAGCTTGGTCTACGGCTCTCTCTATGGCTTGCGGGGTCATGCGGCGCAGACGACAAACCAGTCGACCAGTGGTGGAGAAGTTGAATCTCCAGTTGAAGCCTCCGGAGCGGCACCGCACGCTGTGATTCTGGCCACCGCGCATGAGCACCAACAGTGCGAGTTTGAGACCTTCGCCATGTGCTCCGGCCTGGCTAGCATCATATTTTTTCGTCGTCCCGCCTAGGTCGAGATGCCGGGGCTGGAGGGTGGCAGCCCGGTTCGTCAATTCCACAGTGCCGGGGCTGTCATTGCCTGCTTTGGTGCTGAACCGTATGTAACCCAGCCATTCCTTTTCATCATTATCGACCGAGACTCGAAACGACAAGTAGATAATCTCGGTGCCCCGGCTTGATGTCTTTTCTCTGCGAACAATACAGAAATCTTTCTCGGCAAGGTGGAATGATCTAATGATACCGTCTCGCCTGCGTTAGTTTATAGTTAGCAAAGCTAGGTCAAACGGGAGGGAGAGAAGATACCAGTTCTGTACGAGCTCCCGAAAGGCCTCTCGAGGTGCCCAATTCGTGTAATTTGCGCGGATCGAAAAGTTGATAGTCTTGCCCTTTTCGATCGATTCGAGTGTCACCTCGGGATCGTAGTCGTATCCTTCAGAATCAGAATTAGAATCAGACAACGGAAAGTTCATTTTGCGCTGTGGGTGACAAACTATGTTGAAAATTGCGAGAAGGACAATTTTTAGACGAAAATGTTTTGTGAGATTGAGGGGTGAGCAGGTAGCTTGCCTTAATCCAGGCGTTTGCAGAGACGTGTTGGTGCCTGGCCAGCTTTGGATTCCATCCGAGGGCGTCAGAAACAGTGCAAAGCACAGTGTGCTTGTGATTGACTGTGGTTTGCGCAGGGGATATCACATATGCTGCTTGGGGAACCAATTAGATGTTACGTTGCAGTAGAGGCTAAGAGGGCCGCGAGGGCTTGCCAGCCAGGCCTCATCTCGTTTAGATAGTAAATAAAATAGGATAAATCTGCAACACTGCGAGCGGGAGATTCCGCACAAGAGAAGAGAGTCGAAAACAGAGCTCATTCGCGTTATGAAGAGGCTGTTTGGTGAAAATGTGTCGACGATGGTGAGACTGTGAGGTAGGTCTCGACCTTGTATCCTTGCACTGCAACCAGAGATATCCGTATAGCTGGCACCTTGATCGCAGGTGAAGTGTGTGCCGATGAGACCCGAAGCCGCAGTCAACTGACCACCAGACTCGGACACGAACAGGCATTCTGGTGTGGCTAATACCGAGAACAAGAGAAGAAGGTAGCACAGATATGTGTGACGAGTAAAACGCATATCGGATGCCACACCCGAGGTGCATCCCATGCATGGGCCGTGGGATACTCGAACGAGACGAGTCAGTGTGTCGCATTCTCTCCAAATTTTCTAAAAGCTTCCCGTCTTCCAGGAAGAGTCTTGCTCGGCAGGAGTGGCCACCTCGAAACATAACTCTTGGAAGGAACGCGGCGGTGAGCACCTTCCAGTTTACACCTGTCGGGACCGCTAGTTTATTGTGTTCAGACAGCGGACCTGACATTCGCTACTAGGAAATGTTGTCCCACGGAACACGATGAAAGTACCGTCCCCAAAGCCGGGAGCCATCCGCCCTCCCCCACATCACCACTACATCTTTCCCGCACTTTGGCTTCACCATGGTCGGAGTGGCCTACGAGGAGTAAGCTTCCATTTCTGCAGAATTCGGACCAGACTGACGGTAGTAGCTTCGAACTTGATTGGCCCGACCCGATTCACGTCGCGGTTGGACCCGTGGGACGGAGATTCATGATGCATGCGGGTCTCTTCATCAAACAGTCGCCAAAACTCTCGGATCTCGCCAACGCCGCGGCGCAAAAGAGAGAATCCCTCATCGTTATGGAGTCTGTCAACGAAAAGACATTTCTGTTTTTCATGCAATACGCCTACTCGGGCACCTATGGCAAAGCCGTAGAGAGGTGCGCCGATCCAAACCACGCACCGTTCAACCGCCGTCCTAAGCGCCACTCTTCCCATCATGGCCATCTCCACCGACCCAAACTGTCCCGCTACGTGCACGTCGATGCATCCGAGCCCGGAGACTCTTCACCTCAGTTGCGGCCAACCTCTCCCAGGCGCAGGAACAGAGGCGAAGAAATGCTGTTGCCAACACTAGACGACATTGAGGATCTGATGAACCACTCTCCGCCAGAAGTTGAGCTCGACGCAAGCTTAATTAATGACGAACGGTGGCTAGAGCTCAAGAAACTTGTTGGGTACCGCAAAGACGCCAAGCTTCCATATTGCCTGCAGTGCGTCTCGCAGAAGGGCATGCCCAGTGGCTTCCTTGTCTCGCATGCCGAGGTCTACGTGTTCGCCGAGACTTATGGCATCTCCCATCTGGCCAAGCTTTCTCTCTGCAAATTAGGCTCGGCGTTGGTCAATCTTGAGGTCGACGATAAGGTGATTATTGAGCTCCTTGAGCTTGTGAAGTACTCGTTGGATGAATCACGGCCCAAGAAGCTGCGGAAGATTGTCAAGCTCTACACGGCGTGCAAGATCCACAAATTGGCTAATAATGCTGAATTTTGTGAGCTGCTGGTCCGGGATGGGGATCTGTCCGTGTCCATCATCAAGTCGATGTTGGATCGAATTACAATGTGACAGCATCAGCGGGTGTAGAGTCGGTTCGGCCCAGAGTCCTCGGTAGGGAGTCTGGTGATTTGGGAAGGAGGAGAAGGATTTAACCGGTCTTGATGTAAGTTAATGTCAACGCGATGAACTTTGTCTCTGCTGCCTGTGATCCTGTGTTGCTACGCCGCAATCGTGTTTCTCGGTTACCACACACTCTATTGAGAGAGTTCCCCGCACTTTAGTTGTAGTGTCTATTTACTCCTGTGACCTTAGTGGCTGTTGGGTCATGTGTTGAGCGCCTGCTGGGGAATCCTTTTGGCATGCGATGGTCTGTAATCGGTAGACAGTAAATCGATGCTTGGCGGGTGGTGGAGATATTTGATCTGGAGACTGGATGCTAGCTATCTTCTCTCTCTCACCATCTCTTTTCGCAGTTGAGTCACTTGCATGATGAAGTTGAGCTCTGTCGCCAGCGCCGTGGCCCTGCTGCCAAGGGCTCTCGGCCATAGTGCTTTTGGCATTCTCCTCGTCAACGACACGCAGACCCCCGAGTGGAAATACGTTCTGTGAGCACCCAGTCCGGCCCAGTCCGGCCCAGTTCAGTGTAGAAGAATACGCCCTAGTAAACTAACAAGCACAGCGATGTCGCTGCCTCCCCCATTTACTACCCCTCTGGCTACCCTCCGCATTCACAATTCTGGAAACTCGAACCTCTTTACAAGCCCACCGACCCAAACATCACCTGTGGCCGACTCGCTTTCCACTCTCTCCCGCACACTTCTGTGGCTACCGTCATTGCCGGATCTACCATTGGTTTCCGCACTTCTGTCGACGGTCGCGGAAACCTCGGTGAAGACCTGACCCGCATGGGCGGTGATAGTTTTCACAGCCCATTCATATGGCACCCTGGGCCAACAATGATTTATCTATCCCGTGCTCCGGACGATGATCTATCCGCGTACCGGGGAGAAGGGAACTGGATCAAGATTGCCTATGCAGGACCGATCGATAACTGGACTTGGCAATCAACAGGGGAACGAGATGTGAATTTTACGATTCCGAAATCTACTCCCCCCGGGAAATATCTGGTCAGGGTGGAACATTTCATGCCCACGGATGAGGAGCCGCCGTATCAGCAGTTTTATATCAATTGCGCTTTGGTTGAGATCAGAGGGCAGGGAGGCGGGGCGTGGCCGGTAGAGGGGGTGAAGTTTCCGGGGTCGTATAGGGCGGATGGGGAGGGTGAGTTTTTTTTCTTCTTTCATTTTCCCCCCTTCTTTCTCCTTTGTTCGATGGCACGTGGTTGATCTATCCCACTAATTGAACCCGATCCAATCCCCTGAATGGCCACTGCATCACCACGCTAGCTCGCGATCTTTGAGGGGTTGGATTCAATTGTCCCTCTTGTCGTTCTATCTCCTCGGTTGAGGTAGAGTTTTTTTTTTCCTTTCATGTGAAAGCTGACCCTCTCTGCATCGCAGGCCTAAAAATCCCCAGCAATCAAATCAGGGGCGAAAAAGAAGAGATGCGGTTGCTTGAGTACAAACCCCCGGGTCCACCTGTATGGACCGGTTAGCCCTTGGCGAAAAAACGGCGTGAACAACGCCAGCTGAACATGAGGCGATGCATGTGGTGGTTCCACATGGGCATGCATGTGCATGTGCAAGTGCATTTGATATGCATGTCGGGAGATCAGAGACCAGGACTGGAGATCGGGAGACAATTGCTTCGTATTGATCAATTCATGTGCCAATACTGACCGCCACAGAATACATTTTGTTTTTTGTGTTTTTGTGAAATGATTCCAATTCGATGTGGTTTCACAAGTATTGCAGAAATTATCTCTGGTCGCTTTGTGCATGTACAGAGTATTCGTAGTGCATTTCTTAGTGTCATTCAGTGTAATGCGCTCAATGCACTCCAGTCTCTCTTTTCTCGCTTGAACCATCACATCACCACATCAACCAGACAAAACCAGTCCCAGCAATTCTCAAATCTGGCTCTGGTTCATCCAGGGTCACTCACGCCACCACTCTTCTTGGGAACAGGTAGCACCAACACCAGAGAAAAGGCCAGACCGAACTAGGATAAGGGTACCCGTAGGATTCAGCTCCCCCCCAGACAACCCAGACAACCAAGACAGCCCGCGCCGCCACAAACCATAGTCAATCCGCCAAATCCGCCAAACCGGGCTAGCTTGGCAGAAGAAAAGTGCGGGAAGACCGAAAAAAAATTTAGTTGCACAGACTGGAAGGGATCTCGTAATTTTGTAATTTTGTGGAATGGTCAGCTCTGATTTCTTTTTTGTTCGGGACAGGGCGTGTGATATATATGTGATGGTGATTCCTTTATTCTCTTTCTTTCTCTTTCTTCATTCTCTCCTCGTGCCGCTTTTTTCTTCTTCCGCTCGAGCCTTTTTGCTCGTGGCTTTTTCCATTGGCGGCTTTCTTTGCCTGCCAGAGTTTTAACACACACACACACACACACACACACACACACACACACTCGTTGTGATTTTGACCACCAGTCCATGTCCTCAAATTGATTTATT
>Ga0247765_1000140_pt1 | contig 57468 bp, 71 predicted proteins | sample UWRJL106311C6_FD_179949 | JGI IMG/M metagenome (GOLD analysis project Ga0247765, IMG submission 179949) | Plant litter microbial communities from Arlington Agricultural Research Station in Wisconsin, United States - UWRJ-L106-311C-6 | ecosystem: Environmental > Terrestrial > Plant litter >... | reverse complement strand
ACTAGCAGGCTAGCTTTCTTCCTTGGATGACATGCATTTTATCGAAGTTCACCAAATATCTCCGGTACTACCTAGTCAAGGGACTGGTTCAGTGTTTATAAAAAAAATTTAAAAAAAAAAAAAAAAGGCAACTTTCTTGCTAGCTGGTCGGCCCGTCTTCTGACTGTCGAGCGTGTCCTCCTGACGGGCGGGTAATAAAGCCTCCCTGACTTCTGGGGCCATGGCCTTCCAAGTAATTGATTCCCAAGCTCAAACGTCACCCAGCAATAAACACACATTCTACAAAGTGAAACAACTCCCCGGCCCCAAAGAAAGAAAGAAAAAAGAGAGAGAGAGAATAGACAATACAATTACAAAGTCTGACAATGTATGTCATGAACTAGCGGCTATGCTGAGTTCCCATTCGTAAAGAGAGAAAGAGAAAGGAGGTGTGATACCGCCGCGCCTGTGAAGGAGTATCAAGAAACATCTCTCTCGGTGACAAAAGAGACTGGAGGCTCAAGCTGAGGGAACCCAGAAAACACTTGGTTCATGTTCCCCAGATAGAGTAGAGCACTTCGTAGAAAGAAGGTTAATAGAGAAGGGGGGAGTAACGTTTCCCTTTTTCTTGAAAGAGAGAGAGAGAGAGATAGAGGGGGGATCCCTGATCCCTGATCCCCTATCTATCCCTTTGGGAAGTGTCACCGAGCCGATTGTGAAAAACTTTTTCACAGAATATGACGCCACTTCCTCTTCTCCATCCGGGCAGCTCATGTTGTGTAAGCTCACTATTGTCGAGATCTTTCCGTCTGGTCGGCGTAGCTCCCAATGTGCATAACCCCTCGTTGACGCGGAGCGGTGCCGTTTGCCATGTAGCTGTACTGCCCCGAATGCAGATTGGGGTTTCTGACTTGGTTCTCGTGGACGGGCGGTTGCTGGTAGTGCTGGTACTGGTACTCCTGATTCTGTCCACCGCGGCGTTCGCGGGCGTGGGCGTGGGCGAGTGTGGCGGGTTCCAAACCGGCCGGGGGCCCAAGATACGACGAGGTCGGCCTCTGGTGGGAGCCACGGTCCTGGTTCCAGGTATTTCCGATCCGGCTGTAGTCAGTATAGTCATCGGCCGCCTGCTGGTTCCATGTCAGTCTGGTGGTTGTTCCGAGGGATGGTGATGCAATCTGCGTCAGGGTGCTGTTGCGTTGGCCAAAGCTGTGTGCGGGATATTGGCGACGGGGCTCGATATCTGGGCCGGATACTGGGTCGGGGGGGCCTGGTGGGCGCCTTGGTTATGAGAAAACCCGGGAGGGATGACGGTGACGGCTCGTGGTCTCATCGTCGACATGCTGGGGTCGGTGAAGGGGCTCTCGTTGTCGAATTCCCGAGAAATATCGTGGGCGGGCCCCATGGAAAAGGGGGAATAGTGCGGCGCGTAGTTGTTACGGCTCCGCTCGTCGTCTCGACGTCTCTCATGGCTAGCGTAAGCAGCGATGTATGGCGCTGTGTACCGGCTAGCAGGGCGGGATCCCTGACCCAGATTGGTGGCGAGCTGGGCTGGTTGGTTGTTCTCACCACGGGTCGCAGCAAAGCGGCGGTCGACAATGACGGTCCCGGTAGTGTCCGGGATGCCGCGCATCGCGACCGAGAAAGCCGCCCGCTCGGCGGCAACGTCGAGCCCCTGCTGGGTTCGCTGTCTGGTAGGATCAGCGTAGCCCATCGCAGGGTTATGCGACCCATGGCTGAACCCCGACTGGTCGTGTCCAGCGATGGGGGCGGCAGCAGGGGCAGGTGCACCCTGTGCCGGAAGGGGGAGAAACCAGCGGCGCTCCCGCTCGCCTGCTCCGGCGTGGCCTGGGGCCACAACCGGGTCCTGGCCACGGGGATAAGCCGTAGCGGACGGACGAGTTGCCGCACGGGAGTGCTCAGCCGGGGAGGCGACAGGCACGTTCCGAGGCTATTCAAAAGTAAGTATTCTTCTTTGATCCGGAATAGAAAAAAAAACTAAAGAAAAGTGAAGGAAGAAAAAAAAAAGGCGGAGCTGGAAATGGCATGACCAGGACAAGAATATTTCAAAGGCGAGAGAGGTTATCCGGTCAAGAGGAGTAGGAAAGGTGGTCCATAGAAGATATCGGACCGAGTGATAGCGTAGAGTGGGTAGTGAGTGTTGTGTAACCGATATACCCAGTCAAGAAGCGAATGGCGAAGTTTCCACCGCGAATAGGTAGGGATCAAGCAGCGTTGGCGAACCTGTGACCGAAAGGAGGCAGCCCGCAGACTGTGAATAGATGCCCGGGCGAAGGCAGCTCAGCTTCGTGACAATGGGAAAGATGTTGCCAGACTTGGTGCTAGCTGGGCAGGCGGAGGTATAACCAACACCTCGGGCAGACGGTGGTAAATCGATATCCACGTAGACGAGGCTTGGAGGCAACGTCAAAACGACAGCCAGTTATAGCAAGCAGGTTTTCGTTGGCGAGGGTTTTGCTAGGACAAATACTGACATGGACAGGTTGGTGAAAGGACAACCAAGTACGCGGCTCAAATTCGGCAGCGGTGGCGGCAAACCATCTGACCCCGTCCCTCTGACGATTCTTCTACCACGAGGAGGAGGAAAACCATGGGGGATATGAGGACGGCGATGGAGTGAAGACGAAAAGAGGTGGCCCTGGGTGTCCGTTTCTGGCTGTCTTGGATGTCTTCCAAGACCATTGCCAAGAGTCCCGAGCCTGCGAATTGAGGGAACGGGCACCGTTTCCCGGGTTCTTCTCCGGGCCATTCTGCCCAATTCCAAGGCAGATATTCGTATGGGTCGCAGTTTTTCTGTTTTCTCTGATGAAGAGGCCATAGAAACAGTGATCCGGCTGCCATGGATGGGTGTTAAGGACGTGACGGCTATTGAACAGACAACGTATAACATTGGCCCGAGAAGCGGAACGAAGGCTACTCAGTCGTATTTAATTGAGCTCTTCCATCGACAGAGTGGCCATGAGCCCGGGCGTGATGCGTCGCCGCATCTAAATTTGAGTCTTTTGTTCCGGATCGAGACTTGTGACGCCGAGGTTGGTAGACTGTAGCGTTGAGAGATTGAACCGTCCAAATTCAAGCCCCCAAAAGACCAAGCTGACCGTTGACGAGGCCCACTTGACATCAACTCCCAGCCAGAGAAGTATCGGTCGGCAGTGGTGATACCGGGTGTGACAAGCCATGATCGAGGCTGTCCAAATGCTGACGCCCTCGGACGACCAGCAAACCAAGAACAACGTCTCAGTGCGTAAGGCATGATGTCTTCGACGTCGAAGACAAACGCATCACAATATTGTGAGCGACGCAAGAGTGCGATTTTTGCCGTATGGGTGTGAATGTGCTCGCGATGCATGTCGCGACACGGCGTGATGCCAAGAGAAAGATGGTAGGGGGGGATAAAATAAGAGAAGAAAAAAGAACTTACCAAAGCAGCAACAGTAGCAGCCTCCCGCCGCGCCTTTTCGACCTTGCCTTGCAGACGCGCCGCCTCCTCCGCCAAAGCATTGCGGGTGCGAGCGGCGATGGCGCTCGCCGCCCACGAACGGTCGACCTCGGCCCTGAGGTCACGCATGTGGTCGGCCACATGCGAGAGGATGCGCCTCTCTCGCCGGGCGTCATCCGCACTATGCGCCAGCCGCGGATGCTGCAGCTGGGCCGCTGTCTTGGCCGCCTTTGCCTTGGCCTTCCTGTTGGAGGATCAGTATCTGTTCTTTGGAGTAGGAAAAAAAAAAAAGAATGGGGGGCACATACTCCTCCTCCAGCTCCTTCATCTCCCTCTGAAGCCGCTCAATGTCGTCACGGCAGGCCTGCTCATGCCGCTTGTATCTGGCAATGATCTCGTTGGCCGTCCGGATGAACGATCCGGCCCCGGTCCCGGTGATGTGGGCGTAGAGCGGGCCCGAGTGACCCGCGACGACACGATCGACTTCAGACTATATCCAACATGTCAGCTCAATTTTGTTAAAGGGCAGGAAAATACTTACGGTGGTGAAGTGCTCCCCCGCACTCGTCACCGTGGCTGACCCAACGGCGCCCTTGCCGTACATGGCCTCCTTGAGTCGCCGGCCAGCAAGCGGGTCCATACGGTGCAAGGCGCGGGCACCGTTGGGCTCTGCCAGGATGCGAGCGATTTCCACTCCTGTTTGTTCGCAGTCAGCCTCGGTCTCGGACTGAAGAGATTCGGGATGAAATAAGAAGGGACAAACAACAGGAGAGGAAGACCATTAAGATGAAACCAAAAAAAAAAGACCAGGATGGAAGATGGTCAAGAAAGGGGAAGAGGAAAAAGTACTCACCCGGCGCATCCCAAACCACTGAAACTTCCTCGGGCCAGTCGGCCACCGAACACCACTCTCCCGACTCCTTATCCAACACGGCGGTATAGCCTGCCCTGCCAGACCGATCCACTTCTGGCACCTCATCGCTGCCGATCTCTGGCGTAGGGGGCCTCACCCTCGGCAGGTGGCTCGGAATCTCTACCTTGAGCTTCCCTTCATTGGGGTTCCGCGTCGTGTGGTGCTGCGCACCCTGGGCCCAACGCGCAAATGTGCAAGGGGAGATACGACCCGTCGTGAGGAAATTGCCTTCACCGTCGTCAGAGAGGGGACCCTCGAACATGTCGATGGGGAGGCCGCCGGTTTCCGAGTAGTAGTCCGAGTAGTAGTTATCAATGAGGGGCGTGGGCGGGCGAGGGTAAGGACTGGGGCGTCCGGCAAAGGGGAGCTCGATGAGAGGCGTCGTGAGGGGGGGCAAGGGGAGACGACCCGGTTTGGCAGAGGGGACAGGACGATCCCAGGCAAAGGGGGGGGTGAGACAGTCCACCTTTTGCTTGCCCTTGGCCTTGGCCGACATGCGGGGACGGGGGGTCGAGTCGTTGTCCGAGAGCGGCGAGGACTGCGCGGACTGCCGGATTTCGAGCCCAACGCCCGGACCGCCGGGAATGAAATCCCGCGCCGCGGGGTTGAGCGTCGAGCCGCTCGCGCTGGCCCTGGGGGTGCGGTCGGGGTCGACGACTGGATTTTAAATGGTCAGGTTAGCTGTACCAGGAGAGAGGAGGAGAGGGGAAAAGCGGGAGACGCTGGTGATGTCTCAGCCAGCCATGGCATATGCTTGTACTTACCTTTGGTATCGCCGTGGTCATCACGACCAGCGGGTCTGGTGGTGGGCGAGGGGGATTCCTCGCCACCGGAATTGCCCCTGAGGTCGGGCAAGGGAGCACGACTGCCAGCGCCGGGGTTTTTGGGCACGTCGGCATGCTCGCCAGCGACGATTTGGGTCAGCGGGCGCGGCGGGACCCCGACCAGGTGCTGGAAACCAGCCGGGCGGTACAAGACAAACGATGTCTGTCTGTTGTCTTCCCACGTGTCATACCATGATTCTTCCATGGTTTGGCTGCGTATGGAATCGGCTAGCATGCTAAGACTTTGTCAGAACCAGAGCAGACCAAGACATGCAAGTGAGCGATATTGAATCAGAGGTATTCGCTGTGAGGGCATGTGTACCCCAGACTGGAGAGTGTCACAGTATTCCAGAGGGCAGTGTAGATGCTGCCAAGGGAATCCCGACTAGCTAGGCGTGTCCAGCGGCGAGAGGAAATTCAAAGACGAAAAAAAAAAATCAAACGTACCCTCTATGGCCACGGAATCTGGCCATCTCTTGAGAAGTGAGATCCTGGATGAGGGGACCAGCGTCTTCAGGACCAGCAAGACAAACTCCATGGGCACCTCCACGCATGGCTGTGTAGGCCGCCATCATGGTTGTCGTGAGTGGCAGCGGGACGTCGGAATCTGAGCCTTCCTGGGCACTCAAGGAACAACCTGCCACGCGGTGCAAATGGGGCGAGCCCACGTTATCCGAGTTCATGTTTCCCTGAGCTGCGGCAAGTCAGCATTGTTTTGACAGGGCCAAGATGGGAAGACACCTACTATTGTTGTTCATGCCGGACAAGGACATGATTCTGTCTGAGAGACGTGGGTAGAACAAAGTCTGTTGGCGGAGAGGGGACAGCTGGGTCAAAAAGGTTGCTGAATCTGAGGGTTGGGCCTTCCGAGAATCTTGATGCTTGGTTAATTGTTCTGGGAGGAACTTGAAAGAAGAGGTCAGCGCCAAAGCCTCGCAGCATAACCCCAAGTAATTGATAGTGTGACCAAGGGCAAGAAAGAGACCTGAAAAATGCGTATCTACAATAACACCTCCCTCATTGACGTGTCATTGACGTGAATTGCTGCAGTGATTGAGGGTGAAGTGCAAATTGGAAAGAGCACCGGAATACCCGGGGTGCTCGGGGGTGCTCGGGGGTGCTCCGGGGTGCTCCGGGGTGTTCCGGCGTGTCGCCTCGGGGAGGCACGTGACACGTGTAAAACACGTATAAGTGCGGACCTTGAGAAGTGGAAGGAGCCCGGGAACGGAAGGCACACGTCAAAGGGCAAAGGGAGCTTGGAAAGGCGACATAAGGATGGACAAAGAAGTGAAAAAAAAAACCCTACTGTTTATCTGCTGTTCCTGCTGTCTTTTGTTGCGCGGGGAGGTGAGGCGTCTGGTGAGGCCTGAATCTGGGGGAACGCCGCCTTGTGTTGGTTAATCAAGCAGCGAGAGACCAGATGGTCCTGGAATCTAAGAGTCAGCAGGTCCGGGAGATGAAACGAGGGTAAAGAGAGAAAACCTACCAGTTGACTGCTGCGCAGCTGTGATTGTTGGCTCGCCCGAGTTCGAGAGGGTTGATTCTAGGCGAGGGGTAGAATTTCAAGGCGGTGAGGGTAGGATTCAAGGCGAGAGGGGTAGGATCCAGGTGGAAGCAGTAGAATTCCAATCAAGAGGGGTAGATTTCAAAGTGGTAAGGGCAGAATGTTCGCTGTCGTGAGCGAGCAAGGCAGTCTAGAGGAGAAAATGCTCTTGCCGTGGCAAAGTGTGTCAGAAGAACGGAGAGCTTTGGAGATCGAGCAGCTCGAAGAACTTGCCAGGAAGGGTGGGGGGGTGGTAAAGAGAGAAAGAGGAGAATTATGAGGCCGAAGTTGATTTGGGAGGAAGTATGCCCGCGCCAAACAAAAGTACGGGGTGGGCAGTCGGGGGAGTGTTCGGAAGGGCCGGCCTAACGGCGGCCTGAGGATGGGGCCAGAATGGCAAGTACAACAGGGCAGGCGCGGAGTTCGGTTACGGGGCGTGTGTTGCTGCGGCGAGGGCAGCTAAAGGCGGGTGACAACACAGCTGTGCTGCTTGCTAGGTCATGAAATAAACTGATCATCAAGGCCACCCCAATAGGGCACGTCGGATGACCTTTCTCCGCCAAGGGCAAGAAGTTGATACGTCGAGGGGCGAGGGTATCACGAATTCCGAGAAGGAAATATGCACTAATTCGTTGTTGCTAGCCCCCAAGGCTTGACTCGGACCTGCACTGGAAATGCTACTGAACGTTGTAGACTCCAGACCGAGACGAGTGCGTGATATCCTGCAAGATCCTTCGCTGTATTAGGAACACGGGTAAAGACACGCTCTCCGGCGGACCCTGGATCAACCATGAACAGGAGAAATCAAAACAGAGAGATGCCAGTCATATGTTTGATATCTAGGATGAGCCATGAACCATGTCTGTTGTCCCTGCGCCCCCTTCACCAAGTTACCACCAGAGGATCTATACCCTCGCAGGCTTATGTCAAAGGTTAAAAAGCAAACCTAACGTGCCAAAAAGGACTTTGATGAATGACCATGAACACATGTTGATTGAAAAACTCGACTCAAGATGACCTAGTTCTTTTTCGGCCGGCCCCTTCCCTTGCCCTTCGGTTTCGCCTTAACATCATCTTCATCTTCATCATCAATGACAACCTTGGTAGCCTTCTTGGTCGGCTTTTTGGCCTTTGGCTGCTTGATATACTTGTCTTTTGTCAGATCAAGTTCGTCCTCGTCAACTTCGACTGCCTCCACCAAATCGCCATCGTCCTCTTCTTCAATTGCTTCCTCGAGATCAGGTACATCCTTGGACTTGCCCTTGGGAGCCATGATGCTGCTGGCCTTCATGAAAGGAACAGGATGAGACATAGAGTTGTAGCTAGAACCACACGTCAGCTTATATCTAGCGGAATTTTCACGCTAGGGAGACTTACGTTCTGGTGAATGTTGCCTTGGCTTGTGTCTCGATTTTCCATTTTTCTTCATCGCATTCTCCCAAACCAAGCTCCTTGATGTAGTCAAAGTCATCCTTGGTAAGGTAGTAGCTGTCCATCAGTTCAATGACGTCGTCGACAGCATCCTTGCCATCGACTGATAGCCGCTTAATAAGTTTTTCCCAGAGGACGGGCAGGTACTGCTGGCGAATCTCATTATGATCACCAGAAGTCTTCAGCCGCATATGAGCGTGGATCTCACGCACATATCGGGATAGCTTTCCATATTTGCTGTTGTTGCCCAGCCACGACGTGAAAGTAGTCTGACCCATGAAACTGCCAGCAACGTAACTTGAAGGCAAGACGGTGCTAAAGACAGCGTGTGTAGGCATGAGACTCCAATGCTGTTGAGGGCCGTGGATCATGCGGTCGACCAAGTCTCCTCGACTGATGCTGTCGGCCGCCTTCTCAAACAGCTCAAGCGTTTTGAGTTGGTGCTCCTGTGGACTATAGCCCTTCGAGTCAAGTTGGTTAGGTTTAGATCGGATGTAATTTTCTTGAATCATCAAATAGCTGAACTCGTGGTCGTTGAAGTAGAGTTCAATCTTTTCGTTCAGCGTTGCCTTACTCGCTGGGCCAAACATTCCACCTCCGATCAGTTTCTGGCAGATATCCCAGGGCTTGAGCACGACGTGCTTCTCCCAAGCTTTCGTCATGGCCTTGCCTTGGTCGAAATCCATTGTGGTCTGGTCGAGTTTGGCGGTGGCGAGCATATTGATGATCTGCCGGATGTCTTTGTTGCTCCCTTCAATGAGGGCATTGACAACCTGTGGTGGCAATTTTAAACCCTCTCTGTGGCAAATGGTCATGATGCGAGATCGAATTTGATCGACGGTGGGACGCTGGAACTTGATGTCGAAGGCGACATGGTCAAAGGGCTTCATTTTGGGCAGCCTGCGCTCGTTGCAGATCAAAATCAGGGGAATTTCGGTCTTCTTGCAGAGCTTCGCAAGGGCACCGACACCACCGCGATCGCCCGCCGACATGCCGTCAACTTCGTCCATGATGAGAACAATATTTTTCTTCCCGGCATCCACCTTCTTTCCGTCTCCCGCAAAATAGCCAAGGAGAGATGTGTTGCTCATAGCCTCGGCGACGCCATTTTCGACAAGCTTCTTGCTTCGGCTATCACTTGCATTGCTCTCGAGAACATCGTATCCCTCCAGCTTGGCCGCAAGATGGGCGGCGGTTGTTTTGCCGATACCAGGAGGGCCGGAAATAATAATGGCACGATAACCACCCAACCCGTCGGCGCCTCTCATTTTGAAGTCGTACTTCTTAGCTTTGGGCCAGTTCTTGAGCCAAGCCTGGATTCTCTCGACATTGGCCTTGTTGCCACAGATCTGGTTGAGTTGAGTAGGTGCATATTTCGAAGTCCAGAGTTGAGACAACGGCCGAGCTTGCACAGGAGGAGGAGCCCCGCGGGCAGCAGCGGCTTTCTTGGCAGCCTTCTCTGCCTCAGCTTTGCGAGTCCTTTCCTCAGCCTCCATCTTGGCAGCTTCTTCTCGAACTTTGCATTCCTCTTCTTCGCGTTTCTGTTTAGCCTTCTCGGCGCCCTTGCCAGTCCCACCGTTGGCCGGCATGGTCTTGATAAGATAGAACAAGCCGGCCTCATCAATGGTCTTGATACCATGCTCCTTGATTTTCCTCAACTTGCTGGGGCCCGCGTCGTCGCCGAGGACCACGAAGTCTGTCTTGCTGCTCGGCGCAGTCGTAACTTTGCCTCCATATCGCTTGACCAGAGCCTGACCTTCGTCTCGACTGATAGTCTTAAGAAGCCCGGTGAAGACAAAGGACTTGCCCATGAGGCAGTTCTCCTCGCCATCGGGGATCTCGGTGGCGCCGGCCATGGGTGGAGGACCCGAGTTTCCACCTCCACCCTTTCGCCAGTCGAATTTGGTATCCGGGTTTTTGGGGGGTGGCTTTGGCGGCTCAACAATGGGGAGATTTGCCATGATTGACTTGAGGTCGTCCGGATCATCCTCAACGACTTTCTTTCCCCGAGCAGCACGGGGCTTTGCCGGTTTCTTCACAGGTTTGACTGCCTCCTCATCTTCAACTTCGCTGTCAGTGACAGGTGATTTCCTCTTGGCTGGAGTGGCCTGCTTCGCCGTTTTTCTGCGGTCTGGTTTGACGTCGGAATCAGATTCGACTTTGCCGGGTTTGGCAGCTCGAGAGGCTACGCGTTTCGGTTTGGGTAGAAAATCCTCCTCGCTGTCCTCCTCGGCGTAATCGTCATTCTTCCTCTTGTGCGATTTGGCATTGGCTGCGTAGATATCGTCGCCAGCATCCTCGTCGCTATCCAAGAAAGCGTCATCACTTAGGTCATGCTTGGTGTATGACTTAACCTGCTTCTTCGGCACCGCCGCCTTGCTGGTCCTCGCAGAATCGCCGGTAGGTTGCTTTGTCCGTGGGCTCATTCGGACTTGGACGCCGGGGCGGACCTGAGTCTTGGAGACTGGCTTGGGGGTCGTGACTTCGGATTTTACAGTCTTTGATTTTGAGGATGCGAAGTAGTTGGAAGCTGTGATTTCTACACCTTTCACTTCGGTAGGTGCGGGTTTCTTGCGAGGGGTGGTTCGGGATTGTTTGTTGACTCTGCTCCTATTAGACTGGCTGTCGGGGCCTGTGAGGGGATGCGTGTCCACATACTCAACAACCTCATCCTCATCGCTGTCCTCGACAACCTTGCGTCCCTCTAAACGGACATTAATTCAACTGCTAATTCGCCACAGCATCATGGAATTAGACTTACTGCCACGAGCTTTTTTTATTGCCTCGTCGTCCTTCTTCGACGTGGACTTAGGAGGGGGCGCTCCGCCCTTGGGGCCAAAAAAGGAGCGAATGTCGGGCATTTTGTGGTGCGCTGATGAATGTTTGAGAGATGAAGTCAATCGCGCAGTCGGATGATCTATCGTTGAAGGGCAGAAGAAAGCCTCTTCGAGGTTCAACCATGCCTTTAGGCAACGAGTCGGGGTCTGGGTGCAGCCAGCAACAAACTTTTGGGTGGGCTTAGAGGGATGGCTGACGCGATGACCAGGAAGGGGGTGACGCGAGCCTCTCACTCCGTGTCGCGCCTGAACGTGACAAGGTGGGGCAGTTCGCTCCAAAAGTAACCAAACCTAACTGTGAAATCAGGCAGCAAGGAGCTGTAAATTCTGTAGGCTTAAGTGGCGTCAGGGATCAGCACACATGCATTTGCGGCGATCATGCCTCCCGCAGGCCCCAGCTACGTCAACTACTCCTGGCTTCCTCCTGCCCAGTCAATCTTGGTCAACCTTTGTGTGTTCTGCCGATGCCATTCGCTCTTCCTTTTCTTCCTTTTCCCGGAAAGCCAGGAGCGCTTGCAGCAATTCTCTCTCATTTATCCATAGCTCTTAACAAGCTTTCTTCACCGATCGGGCGTGCGCACAGCGCACCGTATCAAACCGCTGCCCTTCAGCGCCACTTGGCGGTCTCGGATCTTTCCTGAGGTAGTCAGGCTCGCCTCACCGCAGGCGCTAGCGGTTTTCCATTCGGGATGGACTTCAGGATGCTCACCCTTTTCGTGATGCCTCTTTTGGCAATAACACCACTCGCGACACTTGTCATCTTCCCTGTACTGTGGCGTACGCTTGGCTCTGCTCTGGGATGGTATCTACGTAAGAAAACAGACGGACGACGGTGTCATGTCTTGGATCTCGTGGAAAAGGACGAGGAGCAGTACCGAAAGCAGGGCGGCGGGCAGAAGTCATCCAGTGATGAGGATGGCGGGTGGGAGACTGTGGACAGCTACGCGCTTGGGACCTCGTGCAACGGTGGAAAAGGCGAGAAGGATTGGGACGGCATCGTTGGGTTCTTCCACCCTTTCTGGTAAGTTTGTCTCGGGCAGGGGCCGATCAGTTACACCAGTCGGCGGCTAACAGCACAAAAGTAACGCTGGTGGAGGAGGAGAGAGAGTACTCTGGGCTGCAATACGCGCTACGCAAAAGCGATGGCCCAAAGCCAAGTGTGTAGTGTACACAGGCGATCACGACGTCAACAAAGAGGCGATTTTGGCTAGAGTTGAGGTACGACGCCTGGAAAGCTTTGGGACAAGCCACCCCTGACACTTTTGGGTACAGAACCGGTTCAACATCCGTCTTCATCCCCCAACGGTGAACTTTCTCTACCTTTCGACTAGGCACTGGGTTTTGGCTTCTGCTTGGCCGCACTTTACGCTGGCTGGACAGTCCATAGGCTCCCTTGTCATGGCTTGGGATGCCTTTTCTCTTCTTGTTCCGGATGTTTTCGTTGACACGATGGGCTACGCCTTCGCACTTGGCCTTTCCAAGTTCCTGTTTCCCAATGTGCCGACTGGCGCCTATGTCCACTACCCAACCATTTCTACCGACATGCTGGATTCGCTAGATCCTAGCTCTGCCGTGGGTGGTCAGGGGGTAAACGCCGGCCAGGGGAGAGGGACAAGGGGGGCGGTCAAGAAGCTCTATTGGCGCCTGTTCGCCCTCGTGTACTCATGGATGGGCGCATCGGCAGATGTAGTCATGACTAACTCGTCCTGGACACAAACGCACATCCAAAAACTCTGGGGACCCCTCCGCGAGAAGTCGCACAACGCCAATCCCATCGCCGTCGTCTACCCACCTGTCGCGGTACGGGAGCTGGAACAAGAAGTCGATGTTTCTGCGGCGAGCGAGGCAAATCGGGAGAAGGTTCTACTATACATTGCACAGTTCCGTCCCGAGAAAAACCACCAACTCATTCTGCAGGCCTTTGCCGAGTTTCTCAGAACTGGCAGCAAGGCCGCCGAGGGCGCGCGCCTCGTTCTGATCGGCAGTGTTCGTGACGACAACGACTCGAAGCGGGTGTACAAGTTACGTCTGCTGGTCAACGAGCTTCACATTCGGGACCGTGTTGAGTTTCACCTCGATGCCTCGTGGCCCGAGATTCTCGAGTGGCTACGACGTGCGTCGGTTGGGGTTAACGGCATGTGGAATGAGCACTTTGGTATTGGGGTCGTCGAATACCAGGCGGCAGGCTTGGTGTCAGTGGTTCATGACAGCGGCGGTCCGAAGCTGGACATCGTGGTTAATTTTGACGGTGAACCCACAGGTTTGTTTTCTCCCTCCTGACCCCGATAATACCTGAAACGAAATTGACAACCGCAGGATTTCACGCTACCACGTCTGCTGAATTTGCAGAGGCCTTTGACAAGGCGCTATCCCTCGCCAATCCCCTCCAGGTCAGGCTACGGGCACGGAAATCGGCCAAGAGATTCACCGAGGAGGAGTTCGCCAATAGGTGGACTTCTCAGATGGAGAAGCTTGTCTAGATGAAATTGCCTTGATCGTTTCTGTCTGTCTGTCTGTCTTTCTTTCTCCCCCCCCTTTCTCCCCCTTCATTTATTTGGTGGCATTGGTTTGATAGATAGACAATATGGATACCCCTTTCCTTTTCCTTGCCAGGCAGCCTTTGAGTCTGTGGGACCGAGAATGTTGGGACAGGATGTGTACACAGCGTTGCTCAGCGGCCTACCTAGGCACCTAGATAGTCAATGTAGATGACCGTCTATCGCATCTATCAGTGCGTATAACTGAACCGAACACTGCGTTGACTATCCATTAACACGGTTCAAAACCGCCACCCCCTCAACATGGCCTGTCTGCGGGAAAAAGTCAAACCCCCTCAGACTCTCAATCTCATAGCGCACCTTCTTCTCCTTGTTGGCGATAGTCTGCCCGTCTACCTCGCCCCTCACCAACACACCCACATCCCTCGCCTGCGTATGCACATTGCAACTGACATAGATGACTCTCCGCGGCGCAAAACGTAGCAATTGTCTTAAGAAACCAGTATCGCACCCTTTCCGCGGCGGGTCGAGCACTACGACGGTCTCGTCTGGGTCGTAGGCGCTGACGCTCTTGAACAGCTCAGGCGCGTCAGCGGCAATGAAGCGACACTGCGTCTCGGCGAGGCCGTTGAGCACGGCGTTGCGCCGGGCGAAGGCGATGGACTTATCGGCAATGTCGATGCCGATGCTGCCGCCGGGGAAAAGAGCCGACTGGGTGATGGTAAAGAGACCCGAGCCGGAGTAGGCGTCGATGAGGGTGCGGATGGGCTTTGCATCAGCAGGGGGGTTGGGGGGAAGGATGTGCTGGCGGATGTAGGCGGAGAAGGGGGAGAGGATGGAGTTGTTGTTTTGGAAGAAGGAGCCGGCCGGGTTGGTGAAGATGAAGTTGTCAATATACTCGGTGCTAGTAGCATTGTTGTCGGTGATACACGTCTTGTAGTCGACGTAGTGGTCGGTTTCGACGCAGATGGCATCAGCGGGTATGATGTCCCCACGGGCTTCTGCAGGGCTGTTGTTGGCTTCGGTCTTGAGAATGCGTTGAGTGCTTTCCCGGAGGAGGATGGTAGCGCCCTTGGTGTACTTTACGATTTCTGTCTCGAGCCGCTTGCGCTCATCCTGAAGACCCTTACGCACGGCATGGGTGGCGATGGGACAGTCTTCAATGTCGAGCACCTTGCGGGTGGCCTTGGGGGTGAAGCCGATGGCTGGTCTCTCGGTGAAGGGGACCTTGGGTCCTCTGCGGGTCTGATTCGGGGGCCCGTCAAAGTGAGGCGTCAACTTGGTGCGGTAGCTGTACTGCAGCGGACTGCCAATCGTATCCAACACTTCGGGTACCAACTCGGGTGGTAGCTGAGAGAAGTTGCGGTACGCTTTGATGACAATCTTCTTCTTCAATCTCAGCTGCTCGGCGTAGTCGAGCATCTGGAACTGGCAGCCGGAGCACTTTGCAAAGTATTTGCACTGGATACGGCTGTCGTCGCGTAGGGGAGACGGCTTGACGACCGAGATGAAGTCGGTGGCCGTGTATCCTTCCTTGGGCAGGTGGCGGTACACTTTGACCCTGACCGTGTCCCCAGGTACGGAGAAGGGCACGACGTAAACATGGTTAGACCCGTGCTGCTTGGCTAGACCATCTCCCGTGGACGAAATCTCGACTACATCGACTTCGATTTCGGTACCCTGCTCAGGCAGCGGACTTGCCTCCCCCGGGGCACCGTCTGAGATCTTTTGAGCACCGAACAGGGCCTGAACATCGGCGAGAAGCACTTCCTCATAGGATCCTTCCTGGGCTGGTTTTTCCTTTTTCCTTAGTTTGGAAGGTTTTCGCCCGTGCCCATGGCTGCTGTGCGGTCGTTTACCCTGTTTGCGCCCCTGTGGTTGTGCTGGCTGTGACGCCTTTTCCTGTGGTGTCTCGTCTCCTCCCCCTGGATTGGGCGAAGCCATTTTGAAGCCTTTGAATTTTGGCCAATTTTTGGCAGCTGAGCCTGCTCTTGTTGATTGATTACGGGTGCGTGTGATGACCTGAGTAGTGAAAAGCCTCGACCGCAATACAATGCTGAATGCGCTGCGTTGCATTGACTCGTTGTAACTTTACACTTTCGGGTGGATTGAATTGGCTTCAGTGACTGATTTCTTTACACTTCCTCGAAAGGCCCAAGTTTCGTAGATGGTCGCGAGACCTATGGACGAGGGTTAGGGTTACGGCGACGACCACCAAGCACGAATTCAGTCCTCAATACAGTGAGCCTCCCATATATACGCTGTGTAGATGATCTCTGGGATATTATACATGATGTTATGCTTCTTGCCTCTGAGTTATCGAGAGTTTTCCATGGTCTGCTAGTTAACCCGACAATCGGCCCTCGCTCCTGTGAGCCCCTGAACAGTTCCCACTATTCGCTCCGATCCACCATTAGGAGGGCTCAGGTCCCACCTGTCATCCCAATGGAACGACCAGATGCACCTCAAGCTTGTGAATTGCACATAGTCATTGTTGTAAACTCGAATATCCCAAGTCGTTTTTCTACATTGCTCTCGTGGGTATCATCAACATCGAACATGTATGCCAGCGGTCTGTTCCGTCACGACACACCGAAACTCCGAACCCATCCTGTTTCGCCCATGCCTAACCAAGTACAGCCTGATCATACTGTTCCGGATCGAGATATTTGTGCAGCACCCCTTGCAGCGCTGCCCGACTCTTCACAATGGCTGGGAGCACCCCATCAATCTGCTGCAGGTTTCCCTTCATGCTTTCCATATGGTTGCCAATTTGCTGCGAGAGTGCCACCAGATTTGCCTCCTTCAAGTCCTGTCATACATGATGTGTTAGCCTTGTATTTACTCTGACATGATCGGAGTTACTCTCACCTTGAAAAGCCCTCCCGCCGCTGCTGTCGTTTTTGCGGACTTGATACACTCCAACTCTGCTTCTCCAGCGCCATGCTCTGGCGCTCTCAAATCGGGAGCCAGCACATGCTCTCTCCTTTCGTGTTCACGCCATTGCCGCGCTTCTGCACGAGCGTTTGTCTCCAGCGCTTTAAGGAGCTTATGCTCCTTCTCGAGCGCCTCCTCCTCGCGGTCTCGTTCCGCATTGAGTAGTGCCACTGAGTGAAGAAGCGGCTCTAGTGCCCTCTCAAGGGTTTGAATCCCATCAACAGTGCGCTCAAAGTCGAATTCCAACTCTTGACTACTGCCTGATGCTGTGGTGCCTCGTCCAGTAGCCGTAGAGGCCGGGGGGAATGGCAGGCCCTTTACTAGTTTGCTATGCAAACGCTTTGCAAAGGTTCGGAGAATAGTTTGTGCTTGTTGATGCCGCTGATCTCGATCGGGAAAACGAGAGAGAATAGAGCGTGAAGCCTCGGAGATGATGCCGTCGATAGCGGCAATAGAAGCATCATCAAGAGCAGACCACTTGGCTGATATTGTGGCGCGAGGTATTTGCCGTGTACGAGATGCAAGATGGCGATACTTCGGCGCAGGGACACTGGGTGATTCGGCAGCGGCCTCACTTCGGTCACTCTGTCGACGTCGCTGCGGTCCAGAGCCAGTTACGAACGAACGTTGGCCCTTAGATGTATCGGGTTCGGATTCAAAGTTCGAGGTTCGACTCCGTGACTTGCTTGGAGCTCGCTTTACGAGTTGGGGCCGGATCGCAACGTGCGATGGGTCATCTGGCTTGGATTTTGACACATATCTCTCACTTGTCGGTCTGGGGCTTCCCTCTGGAGCCTGATTCTGAACCTGCGAGACTGACACATCACCCAAAGAAGAACGTCCACGACCATGCTTCTTGGCTGGGCCGCTGGGTGCTTTCTTGGGACCAGCATTCTCCGGGCTCCGAGCCGTACTCTGGGCTGACCACCATGGGCTGTCGTCCGCTGAGCGTCGATCTCTGTTGCTTCTCCGGACATCACCTTCTGCTGGGCGTGCTTTCGTTTGTTTGGCGGCTTTTTCTTGATGAGCTTCTTGCTCTTGTTCTGGCTCCTCCTGCTCTGGTTCTGGTTGCGCTTCAGTAGAAACGGGTTTTGTTCCAGAGTTTTTCTTCTTGACCACGTCAGAGGCTCTTTTGGAGGGCTTCTGGGTTTTTTTGGGTGTCTGGTGTCTCGAGGCTTTCTCTAGCTGCGAGACGGGTGGAATCGCATTGGCAGCCCACCATGGATTATCGTCAGTTGACCGGCGCTCTCTGTTGCTTCTCCGAGCAGAGAGTTCCTTAGACGTGCCATTTTCGCTTTGTTTCATGCGCTTTGAGTGATGTAACTTTTCGTCGGCATCTGTTCCTTCGTTCTCACCCCTTGTTGAACGTGCACGCTTCTTAGGGTTCGGACTCTCCGCCGTTCTTGCGTCGCGCTTTCCTGAAGTTGATACTGAACGATCGTGTCTCCCCGAGTTCATATCGCCATTTTGCTTGTCTAATCCAGCTTTGCCTACCGTGGCGCGCTTCGGTGCGCGACCCGCCGCGCTTTCAGGAGCAACAGGCCCACCGCGTTTTCGCTTCTGATTCGATGCTCCAGGCATCTAAAAAGTGTGAGAAAAGGTTTGTGGTGCCATATATTAAAACATACCGTAGTCATGAGGTCTAGTCATGCGTGGGTTAATAAACAGCCTCTCGAGTGCGATATACACAATTGCAAGCTCGTTCAACTTTCAGATGGATGTGCCACACGCGTTTGTCTGTGGGGAACCTGGGTGGCTGGTGAGGGGTCAGGTTGATTGACAGGGATCGCGCTCGGGCCGGTCTCCATGCTAAGCCACAAAAGGGAGCTTAACCGGCTAACTGGACAACCCTCACCCGCTGCTGGGCTGCCCCAGGCTCTCCAACAACGCTTTCGGCTTGGTCGCAATCAAAAGAGCGACGCCCATAAATAATAAATAAAATACGATTGCGAACCCCCTGGCGAATTCTTCTTTCAAACTCATCACCAGTCTTGACTTTCACCAAGCTCTGAGGCTGCTGTTGACGACGCTCCCTTTTGAAACTCCTGCTTCGACCTGATCCTGGCGCCACGTTCATTTACTGGTTTTCACGTGCCAGCACCTGCATCTCTCCCGCCAGACCCCTCCTTCCTTACATCATCCAGTCTAGGCTCCTGCCCTAGCCCGAAGATTTTCCAATCGAACTCGTCCAAGCTCCGTCCGCTTCATAAAACGTGGTCGCAACGCATCAACTAACCGCAACTCATCTATCACTCACTTCACAATGCGTTTTTCTGCCACTGCGGTGCTTGCGCTGCCGCTGCTTGCGGCAGCTGCTGAGAGTCCATTCGCGCAGTACAAGGCCAAGTTCCAGAACTTCCTCAGCAGCTTCGGCGCATCTGCCCCGAGCACTGCCGACAAGGTGGAGCCTGTTGCTGCTCCTGCGAAGGCCAAGGCGAAGAAGGTCGGGCCCAAGAAGATTGAGAGCCTCACGCTGCATGGTTGGAACGAGACACTCTTCGCTCCCGTCAAACCTGGGGCTACGAGTCCTGAGGAGTGGTGGGTGCTGATAACGGGGGGGAACAAGACGTGCTTCGGTGCGACCCCAATAACTCCACACAACATTGATGCTCCGACTTTGCTAACAAGTATTCTGATGACAGGACGGTGTTTGGAGCTCGAGAAGGCTTTCAACGAGTCGGCTGTCAAGCTTGCTACCGTGCCCAAGTCCCCGCACCTTGCGCGTCTCGATTGCGAGACGGAGCCGATATTGTGCAACAGCTGGTCCGCAAGTGCAGGCGCTGTCTGGGCCTTTGAGATGCTCCCCAGCCCTGCTCCGATCAACGTTTACTGGAAGCCCCTGAATCTGTCTTCGACCAGCACCAAGGACATTATGGAATTGAACGACAAGCCCATTCCGGAGAGTTTTCGCATAATCGACAGCTATTTCCACCCCTACAATGGTGTCTTGCACCAGTATGGCTTGGCTATTCCTCTCGCTTATCTCATCTGGGGCCTGAATGTTCTTCCGTCATGGGCTATGATGCTCATCATTTCCTTCTTCAGCCGATCATTCATGTAAGATGCTCTTCTCACAGTCGGAATTCAAGCCTCTTGCTGATTTTTCTAGGAACCGTGGCCTCAATGATGCGGCTCGTCGGCAGGCTGGCGCCCCAGGCGCTGCGAGGGCCGCGGCCCCTGGGGATGCCCGTTCTTGAGTCTGAGTTGTCTGGCGATATTTTTATTTATTTAATTATCGGGGTCTCTGGTTATTTTTGGTCAGGAGTTGTGCGCCCTTGAATGAAATTGGCGGCTTGACCGGGCTGGGTAACGATGGATGGATCGGTGCTATTCTTGTCATTGTTGCTGTCCTGGGGTTGGGAACACAAGCGCATGCTGGGTTATATGGGTGGTGCTTTTCATAGTCAATATATATCATCTATCCCCCTTACATGTTTCCTGTAGGTTCTCTAGCCCTTCTAGGACTTGTTCGGGGAGTTTGTTGTTGCCCAAACGACCGTAGCGCAGATCGCTCAGGTTGCCAACTGTCTGCTGCACGGAAGCTAAGACGTTTGTCTCTTCATTCTCAAGGTCCCCCAATTCGCTCTCGAGGTCACGGATAGCCTTCTCTAGATCTGGAATGATAGAGTTGAGTGTATGTTTTGAGGTTTGGGTGCGTGAAGCAGGCCCAAACAGCTGTTTGACGTCAGTAAACTGATCCCTGAGTACCATGTCAAAAAGACTGTGTAGAGAGCCTCTCACCATCCTCTCAATCTCAATCTCATCATCATAGTCCTGGAATTCGGCTTCCTGTTGCACCTTGATGGCGGCTCGACGCATTGCCTTGCCTCGCTTTGTTTCCGCCGCAATATCCTCGGCGATCGAGTCGATCAGAGCGTTTCTTTGACTTTGTAGGTCGCGATATAAACTGCGAATTTGAGGCGACGTCTGCAACGCCCGCGGGAAGAGTGAAGTGAACTCTTCGAGTGAGATCACCGCTGTTAACTGCGCGGGCGTGAGCAGGAAGTTACTGAGGATCCTTGCTTCCGTGGGCGCCATGGCGGCAATGAAATCACTACTGCGCAGGGAATAAGATAAATCCCAAAATGGAGGTTTGGGTAGTCGCGTTGGGGGAGGGCGCACTGTTCGCTGGGATATTGGGCAAGTAACCCTGCCGCGCTAAAACACTGTACGCGTGATCCCGTGATCTGTGCTGTCTTGACCACTTTCATCTCGTCGTCCCTCAACACCTTCCACGGTCAGATACACTCAACACAGCAATAAAGTTTTTTCATTGGGCTAATTCTACCCACGCCAGACGTCTCTATTTTAGCGTCTCCATTTTGGCGTCTCCATCATTCATCGCCACAGGATCTGGGCATCAGCAATTTTCTCCATCAAACGGAGATCGATCTTCCCTCTTCTCATAACAAAGCTCGGGCCATAACAAGCTTCCCAGACACGGCAAATCATGGCTCCGCCCAAGGTTCCGCAGCCACCCTTCTCAAAGGATGAGCGCGTTTTGTGCTTCCACATGGAAATGCTGTACGAGGCCAAGATTCTTGACATCCAGGCGGGCGAGAATGGCGAGGGCTGGCAGTACAAGATCCACTACAAGGGCTGGAAGAGCAGCTGGGACGATTGGGTGCCACAGGATCGCGTGCGTAAGTTTACTGAGGAGAATTGCGAGCTGGCAAAGAATCTGGCGGCACAGTCAAAGAGCCTCCAGTCAGGTAAGGCGGCCAAGCCAGCAGCTCGGAAGGTGGCTGGTCGCGGTCCTGCTGGTTCGGACCTGGGCTCGACCCGCGGTAGTGAGGAGCGGACTGCGGGCGCTGCTACGACCAGTGGCCGTGGCCCAAGGCGGGCGAGAGATTTCGACCTTGAGCAAGTGAGTGGAAATTTACTTTCTTGCGTTGCTGCTCCTTTTGTTACGTTGCCCTCCCACGATGGGACCTTCTGGTGTTTTCTCGCGTCAGTACGCGACCCGACGTGAGATTGGCCGTTGCGGTTATGGTGCGGTGGCGAGCCTTGTTTGGGCCGGCTGGCAAGTTGTGGTCCCCGGGTTGGGGTCGTTACAGGATCCGGGAACCGGGAAAGCTGGCTTGGAATGAGAACCTTGACAGAATGTATGGCACTTTCGATATCAGTGGCATGAAATCCTCAGAGCGAGGAAGAAACCCCGGTGGGAAGGACAAGGGTCAATCTACCAAGGGTTGTGATCGTGGATGGATGAAGGCCGGATGACGACCGACCGACTGGAGGCGAAAAAGGACTAGACTCCCCCTGAGAAGCAGTATCAAGGCCCGTCTTAGGGTAGGAGATTTGTTTCCGACAGACCTTTGCGGTGGATTTTGCCGATAGGATTTGAGGGCGTTCGACGACTACACCTCACAGCTCTTGTCGTCACTCACCGAGAAGAAACTTGGAAATACGCATCAAGGCAAACCAAGTTCGGGCTGGTCTTTCCAAGTCCACTCTCTCTCGTCCACCACACCGAGGAGCATAATTTCGAAATCCCTATGCAATCCTCCAGTGTCTGCGCAGACCACCCTTAGCCTTGCTCCCTCCATCCCCAGGTCTCTCGAGAACAATCCAATCTCTCCAACCAGCGGCATCTTCAAACTCCTACCCCATTCTCCACCAGTCTGGTTCGCTGTTCAAACATTCTTCGAACAATGACGACAAGACGAACCCGTTCGTCCGCGAAGCTGAGCATTGCCAATGAGACCGCTGCCAGACTTCGCAACCTTGATGGCAACGAATTTGCACAGGCGGCCCGCTTCGCGCAATATGAGGCTGCGGCCTACGAAGAGGCTCTGATCGGCGACCACCTCATTCGACTCCCCCCAGTAAACACATCTCAAATTTACGTCGACAAGGCCGGATATCCGGTTTTTGACGAACAGTACGAGTTCCCTCGTCGTCGTCAGGAGGACACTTCGCCGGTGTCACGAACTCGAATACCGACGGCGGGCATTGCTCGCGACCGGGCTGTTACTCCTCCGCCGCTACTGTTCTCGCCTGTCTGGGGGCGGCCGGGCAGCCGCCTTGCTTCACTGCAAGTACGTAGATGAAGAGAGTCTCTGGTCGATATCGAGCCGGAATGCCACCCATCAAGCCATGTCATGTCATGCATTGATCCCTCCGCATTGTTGACAACAATGAAGGAGGGCGATTGAAAGAACATCGACCCTCGAGCGGAATCTCAAATTGATCCTTTCCCTCTCGCCATGGCCATTTTTTACCGCTGGTGTTCAGTGACCCAGTGTTTCTGCACAACAGGGCTCACAATCGAACCTTTAGGTCCAAGTAGAATCAAGGCTGACCATGTTCACAGGAGGACAACTTTCACAATCGACCGTCGATCAAGATCCCTCTTCCTGACCATCTCAAGGCCATGTTGGTTGACGACTGGGAGAACGTTACCAAGAGCCAGCAGCTCGTTCCGCTTCCTCACGTTCACCCCGTCAATGAGATCTTAAATGACTATCTTGCTCACGAGCGCCCCCGCCGCGAGGAAGGATCTGCTTCGCTGGAGATTCTAGAGGAGGTCATCAGCGGGCTTCGAGAGTACTTCGACAAGTGTCTTGGCCGAATCCTCCTCTACAGATTTGAGCGTGCTCAGTACTACCAGCTACACCAGCAGTGGAACTCGGGAGCTGATAGTGAGCACAAGAGCGCCGGCGATACTTACGGCGCGGAGCATCTCGCTCGCCTTCTCGGTATGCATCCTTCCTCTTGTTTTTCCTGGCCACGACTGATGATTCGCAGTATCCCTCCCCGAACTCATTGCGCAGACCAACATGGATCAACAGTCCGTCAACCGCCTACGCGAAGAACTCACCAAGTTCACCACTTGGTTTGGCCGCCATGTCACCAAATATTTTGTCAGCGAATACGAAACCCCAAGCCAAGAGTATGTTGCGCAAGCCAGGAGCGTCTAGGTGCCCGATGAGAGACAAGGATCATCCAGGAGGTAAACAATACTTCACACCTGGACAACCATTTCCTGGATGGCGCACTATCACATCTGAGCTCAGTGGCAATCACCAATCAGATGTGATGCAACTCGGCAGTGATACTGGTCTTATGCTTCGATTTTGGTCGTTCTTGGCCGTACTCTGACATGCGCATTCTCCGGTACATGGTCTTGCCTTGGTTCTCGGTAGCCGCATAATCGTTGCTCCGCAGTGTACTTTGGGTTACGCAATCGGGGCTTGTGAGCGGCGTGGGTTCGCACTCGGTCCCCCAGGTCTCGGGGTATTTCTACTGCCTCGGGCCATTTCGGCGATTTTGCTTTCCATCTTCCCGTGTAACACAGCGAACACTCCTCTAATCTGGATCCTCCGGTGATTTATGGGGTAAAGCGATACGGATGTGATGATCGTGGGCTTCGTCATTTTTCGAGGTGCACAAAACTGGGAGGTACGGTATGGGTTTATGGGTTTCCCTAGCGATGCCTCTTGATCTTGGACCCGGTAGAGGTGCAGCTCTAGCATCCATGGTTTCCTTTTATGTACATTAGTCAGTATACCGGCCGCGGAACGATACAATACAGCGAGCATTTCCGAGCTGGGCAGTGAATGAGAACAGAGAAGATGGCATCTTCGTGATTTTGATACCACTCTCAAGTCGTGTGATATGACCACGGCTCTTCCTGGATGTCTCTTATCTATAACACGTGGTTCTATTATGCCTGCCTCACCATCACAACCTAGAACACCTCCCGCTAGGTCAATACGAACCACATCAAACAGATTTGTACAAACATACACACACACACAAAGCTTCCCCTTCTGTGTGTTATCACCAGCCATCCTCCCTTCACAACCTAACTTCGCCTTCCTCCTTCACACCCGTATCCCAGCCCTTGCTCTCCAACCACTTCACCTCTTTAAGGACTCCGCCCTTTGCCCGGCTCTCCAGATAGAACCCCGCATCTGGCGTCCGTTCTGCCTTCACCTCCGCCCGCGTCAGTGCCCGCTCCACCTCCTCTACTTTGACCAGCTCTTTGACTTTGAGAATCATACCGGCGAACTGCGCGCTCACAGGGTGGAAGACTACTTGGTTGCGGCGTCGGAGGCCGAGGGCGGCAAGGACGCCTCGGGTTCGTTCGGGGAGGCCGATGGCGGAGCGGTGGAGGGTGATGCGGAAGAAGGACATTGTTTCTTTTGTGGGTTTGGTTTATTCAATCGTACGAGATTGGGAGTTGATGTTGGTGGGTGTGAGTTTTGTCTAGGGGGCGGGCGCGATCGGCCGACCGGTGTTCTGGATTGCTCCTCGTACAAGGAGGCACCGGTAGGTAGGATGGGTGTATATCTTGCTTCGTTTCAGCTCGTTGCGGCGAAGTTTCTCGTTGACATCGTCTGATTCAGTCGTCGGCGGGTTCAATGGGGTAAATAGCCTCAGGGTTTGATGGACTGGGACAACGGGGGTCGGCTCTCATAGGTAGCACAAAACTAGATTGTGGAAAACACTTCAGTACCTTTCAATTGGCTGCACCAAATATGATCACCAACGACCTGCGAAGCTGTTGCACATGCCAAGCATGGCGACCCACGAGGCAAAAGGTTCTGCCTAGTTACACCGCCAAAAAAAAAAATACCTGAACGCGCCTGGTCAAACACATCAGAGTGCTAAAATGACACAAATCAACAACAACGCACTCCCAGGAAGTGCAAGCAATGGCGCATTTTACTTTCTGCATTACGTTCTTTACTTTCTATATCATTGTCTTACACACAATGTGCTGAGCAAGCCCCTCTACCATAACGGTCGTGAAGTCGCGCCCTGGACCCTGGATCACAAAGAAGCATCTTTTCCCATTCCCAAGATCATCTACGTTGAGTATACGCTTAAAAGCAACGTCCCATCCACCTTCATAAAACACCTTACATCTGCACTTCAACGCGGCCCTCAGCGCCCGGTGGGCCAGACTGCTGCAGGCTGGGAAGGATATAAGTGATATCATCCCATGGGTGGCGGTACAGACCAGTGCGCAGTCTCTTCTGGTCAAGGTAGTGGGCAATAAGGCCAATGCTGCGGCCAAGCACGAAGAGACCATTGAGGACGCCCATGCTCAGGTAGTCCTCGGCTTCTTCGGGGCTGAAGGCGCCACAGTTGCGCAGCAAGTCGACGAAGCAGACAGCAATACAGCCGTCGACGTTGAGAATCAGGTTGTCCTTCTTCGATGTGGTAACCGTCTCGACCGCCAGCGCGTAGTCGAGCAGCTTGTGGCTGGGGAACTTGGCCTTGACGTACTCCTTGACCAACTCGACACGCAGATCAGGGTTGTTCCTCGACTTGACACGGTGACCGATACCCGGGATCAACTTGTTCGCCTTACGCATGCTGTCAACGAACTCGCGGGGGCTCAGACCCTTATCCGAAGCCTTGGTGAACTCCTCCGCAGCGCCATCCAGAGCACCACCAAAGCGAGAACCGATAGTAAGCAGACCACTGACCAGGGCACTGATCAGGTCCTTGCCAGCACGGGTAGTGATAATGGTGTTCATGGCGCCAGAGACAGCCGGACCGTGGTCGGCAGTCAACATGAGCACCATCTCGAGGAACTTCGACGCATAGTCAGGCAAGCGCCGACGGAACCATAGGAGAGACATGACACCACCAATGCCGATATCCTCCCTGAACACATCCGAGATGGGCATACCAGCGTAGAGAAGCTCCTGGCCACGATCATCGGAAATGGTCGAGATGAAGGCAGCAGGCTTACGGATGAGACCGAGCTCCTGGGCCCACGAGTAGTCGATGGGGATCTTAGGGACCACCGGCTCGGGTTGGGGCTTGATATTGCCGTTCTTGACGAGCTTATCGTAGAGTTCCTTTAGAACTTGGGGCAGATCCTCGAAGGTGTTGGGGACGTAGAAGCCCGCCTCGCGCATGCTCTTGTTCTTCATGGCAGCTGTCTCCAACTGCGAGTTGGCAAAAGCACCAGCGTGGCCGAACTGGACCTCAGTCTTGAACATGCTCGCGCAAGTACCGATAGCCCATGCCACAATGGGCTTGGTAATAACACCCTGTTTGACCGCCTCAATGACTTTGTACTCCTCAACACCACCGACCTCGCCGAGCAGAACCAAAATCTTGCATGAGGGGTCAGCCTGGTACCGCAGGAGGTGGTCGATAAAAGTAGTTCCGGGATACCTGTCACCACCAATGGCAACACCTTCGTACACACCGTCGGTGGTCTGCGAGATGATGTTGTTCAGCTCGTTAGACATACCACCCGATTTGGAGACGTAGCCAACGGAGCCCTTGCGGTAGAGTTTGGAGGCCACAATATTGTCCATCATACCACCAGTGTTACCGATCTTGAAGCAGCCGGGCTTGATCCCTCCGACGGTCGCTGGGCCAATGATGGTGACACCCTTCTTCTTGGCGACATGGGCGATTTCGCGAGCGCGCTGTGCAGAGCCATTGGGTTAGTATGGGGCGCAATCAAGCCAGCATATCAGCGGTGACTTACACGCTCGGGCACACCCTCAGCGATGATGGCGATCGTCTTGATTTGAGGGTACTCCATAAGCTCCATAGTCGAACTGTAAACACTTCGCGACGAGGCGAAGTTGACAACAACATCGACGTCTGGGTGCTTGGCCATGGCTTTGGGAACCTCCTGGTAAACGGGGAGCAGCGTCTCGCTAGTTCCCCAGTACATCTTGCTGACGAACTGACCGCCAAATGTGTAGATGATGCCAGCGACCGAGGGGGTCTTGCGCTTGCAGATGAAATCGAAGTCGAGCATACCCTGTACGGCACGGGGCTGCAGACCGTAGACGAAGCATCTTGTCTTGTCGTTGAAGAGAGCGTGGGCGGGGAGCGGGCTCAGTGGTCGGCTGGGAGCAGCGAAGCGGCGGATGTTATCGTTGGCAGAGAGGCCCGGGGCGGCAGCGGCAGCGCCGCCGTTAACCCCGTTGGAGCTGGAAGCAGGAGCAGGCATGGCGGCCAAAGCTTTGGAGATTCGATCCTCGGAACGACAAGTCTCTGGGAAAAGAGGGAACACGCGAGCAATCGCTGTTTTCAAAATGCGGGGCAGGGAAGGAGACAAGTGCTGGAGGTGAAGATGGAGAGAATGGAAAATCGGGGGGTTTTTTTTTTTGTTCGGCAAGGCCTCCCTTCTATTTTGGTTCAGAGGGGCAGCACCAGGTCCTGGATGTCGGGGGTCGGTGTGGTTGACTTCTGCGCTTGCGGTGCGAGGTTCGGCAGGAGTTCCGCAGGGCATTCACTCGAGGGGAAGACCCGAAAGTCGAGGCACGCCGCCTGTACCGTGCTGAAATCCCCAAGAATGCTGTGGGCCATTCGATTGGGTGGGCAACCAGTCAACATCCAACAAGACAGGAATTGTCCCCAACTCTTTTTGCTGATCCTTGTCTGGTCGCCTGGCGGACTTTCACCAACTCAAGCCAGGGAAACCTTTTTTGCGCTGACAGCGCCGGCACCCCACCTGCTTGGCACCCGAAGTACCGGTACCTCGGGGATCTTCCCACCATCCCATCTTTTTTTATGGTCGCTCTTAGTCTCCCTTCTCAGCTAAACAACGCGGCAAGATCGAGCGGCAATAGAGAGAGTAAAAGCCACAGCCCTGGGACAGAAAGTGCCAACTTTCACCGGCCGCCGTGTGCGACCATCATCAGGCTTGTATGACACAGCTACAGTGTGTGTAAAGGGAAGGCGCCGAATCGGCCCACTGCAAGCCCGAACTCAGTGGGTTCGGAGACCCCATGGTCCAGGGAGCCACTTCGGCGGCATCGCTGCTCCCGATAGCTATGGGCGGGCCTGTGCCGAGTTCCCACTTCCTTGCAGGAAGAACTGGCAGCAGCATCCATACCCAAAGCACGACGTGGCGGCCTTGAGAGAAGGGAATGGAAGACAAGAGTAAATTACAGAAAAATAGCGGTATACGAAGTCATCGAAACCACGGGACGCGCGACCTAGCTCGGATCTCGTTTCCATGGTTGGCCGTCGCACCGAGGGAGTTCTCTGTGCCGTTGGCGGATCATCCCCATTTCACTTCCGTCTTGTTGGGTTCTGCGACCACGACTTCGCTGGGTCATGAATTGCTTCGTCAGCCCAAGTTATCGTCCATAATGGGAAATGTCAGGCGTCAGATTGTGGTGCGTAGCAATGCCTCTGGGTCTCGTAAAAGACGAGACGACGCGATGCATGCGACAGCAAAAAAAAAGCCATCAGGTGCCGCGCAGCGAGATGGGAGCACTCTGCTTTGCCTGGCAACGCTGGCGGAGAGTGTCAAGTGGGAGCCGCCGGAACCGTCGCAATACTGCGGCTCCCCATTCCAGGGCTCCGGAGGTACCAGTACATCCACTCCAGACCGCTCTCCCAGCGATTGCCCCGCTTGGGTCAACCCCAAAGCTTTCGACGAGCGGACACCGGGTACCTTTTTGTCTGGGTCTTCCCCCAACATCCCAAGCAAGCTATCGGTCCCTTGCCTCTCGGAGGGTTGTCAGAGGCTGGACTTTTTGTTTGCCGTAGCCGATCTCCTTGATCTTTCGAAAGCGAGTCCCGACATCCTTCTCTGTTCTCCAACCTGGTGTCCCTGCATCTTCCTGACTTGCATCCTCCTCCCACTTGAGATTCCTTGGTTTGCACTGCGTTTGCGCTACTCTTCTGCTGCCCCTCACTCGAGATAGAGGTAAGCATAGTACGCCTTGAGTCAGTCCACCGCCATCAAATTGGGCGGCCCGCAAACTTTCGCGGGGAACCGCATTGGCTCTTGCTACTTTTTTTACGTCCCCAAAACAACCCCGCTGACTCTTGGGTAAACATAGAAAAGAACATAATAGATACACGAGACCCGAAGAGAGAACTTCGACTTACCTACAACCGCCAACATGTCTGCGAAGAGTATTTCTGAGGCCGATGGCAAGGCCATCATCAACTACCATCTCACACGCGCGCCGCCAATCAAGCCAAGCCCGCTGCCGCCGCCGACCAAGCACAACCCTCCTCCCAGACTCGCCTCCCTCTATTTCCCAGAGGACAAGGAGATCAGCGCTGTGCTCGACCAGGCTGAGGTTACATACCCGTGGCTACTTCAGCAAGGTGCCAAGTTCGTCGCGAAGCCCGACCAGCTGATCAAGCGCCGAGGCAAGAGCGGTTTGCTTGCTCTCAACAAGACCTGGGCTGAAGCGAGGGCCTGGGTTGCTGAGCGTGCCGGTAAGCCCCAGAAGGTCGAGCACACAGAAGGTGTTCTCCGGACATTCTTAGTCGAGCCTTTCGTGCCCCATCCCGCAAACACTGAGTACTACATCAACGTAAGTGTCCACGGTGGTGGTGTTCGGTTCCCTGAACGCAGAGGCACTGACTTCTTATAGATCAACTCTGTGCGCGACGTAAGTTGAAGCCTTATTAGTTCATGAGCGAGACCGGTCGAGTTGAAGGGAGCCCCACGTGCAAGTGCATCCGGGGTTTTTGAAGAATACCATCCATGACAAGAGAGGAAAAAAGAGATTCGAACTGTGCGGGCTCTCCCATTCTTTAATACGGGAGTATTGTCCACCGCACACTCTGGCGATTGAGACGGCAGTTTATGTGAGATGCGGGTGGTGAAGGCAGCCGACGGACGAACGGAGGCTAAACCGCTTTTCGCTGTGGGCCAGTGTCCGGCGATGAAACAGCATCACGCGGGCACACTCTGCAGCCTGTCTTGGTGCACCTTTTTTTTCTTCTTGGTTATCAGACCCGAGCTGACGGCCACCTGATAGGGCGATTGGATTCTCTTCACCCACGAGGGTGGTGTTGATGTTGGCGATGTTGATGCCAAGGCTGAGAAGATCCTGATTCCCGTTGACCTCTCGGAATATCCTTCCAATGAGCAGCTTGCGAGCACGCTGTTGAAGAAGGTGCCCAAGGGCCTGCACAACGTGCTGGTTGACTTCAGTATGTGTGTTCCTACACCGAATGACGTACACGTTGCCTAACAGAAACACAGTCACTCGCCTGTATGCTGTCTACGTTGACTGCCAGTTCACCTACCTCGAGATCAACCCCCTGGTCGTTATCCCAAACGAGGATGCTACTTCAGCCACTGTCCACTTCCTCGATCTTGCCGCCAAGCTCGACCAGACCGCAGACTTTGAGTGCGGTGTGAAGTGGGCTATCGCGAGATCTCCGGCAGCGCTGGGCATCGCCGCTCCTCCCACGTCTGCCAACGGCGCTGTCAATATCGATGCTGGCCCGCCAATCGAGTTCCCGGCTCCCTTCGGTCGTGAGCTTACCAAGGAGGAGGCCTACATCGCTGAGCTCGATGCCAAAACCGGTGCTTCTCTGAAACTTACGGTGCTCAACCCAAACGGCCGTATCTGGACTCTTGTCGCCGGTGGTGGTGCCTCGGTCGTCTATGCTGATGCTATCGCTTCGGCTGGCTTCGCCGACGAGCTTGCCAACTACGGAGAATATTCTGGTGCTCCCACCGAGTCTCAGACCTACCACTACGCCCGCACCGTTCTGGACCTAATGTTCCGTGCGCCCATGAACGAGAAGGGCAAGGTCCTCTTCATCGGCGGTGGTATTGCTAACTTCACAAATGTTGCCAGCACCTTCAAGGGTGTTATCAAGGCCCTGCGCGAGTATGCCAAGGCGTTGAACGAGCACAATGTCCAGATTTGGGTCCGCCGTGCCGGTCCCAACTACCAGGAAGGTCTCAAGAACATGAAGGCGGCTACCCAGGAACTTGGCCTTAACGCCAAGATCTTCGGGCCTGAGATGCACGTCAGCGGCATCGTTCCCCTAGCTCTTGTCCCTGGCAAGTGGGAAGAGAGCGGCGCTGAGGAGTTCAAGGGTTAGAAGGTTCACGGGTCAAGGTAAAATGCGAATTGTTATGGAGTGTGGTTGCTTCTCCTGGGCATAGTTAATATATACAAAGACGGCTACACTGGCTCTGGGAAGAGGAGAATGGGCAGCCTATTAGAGTGCCCATATAAAACAGATAGGCGAGTCTCCCCCGACGAGTTATGAGTAGGCGCCCGTCAGGCTGGCCATGAATATGAGTGTACGTTGTCACTGAGTATCATTCGGACTTGAGTCTAGCTACTTGCAAATAGCTGTGTTTATATAGTCCTCCACACATATTACCAGGGCGCTACACTCAATTGAGCCTCAAGAACTCTAGTACGCCAAACTTCCAAGACAAACAACCCATATCTTAAGAGGCTTTCTACGTGGACCACAGAAAACACACACCTGTCAGCTGTAGTAGAAAAGCTAGATTTTCAATACAAAGCAAGGCACTTCCGATGTCATCATCAGGCTCAGACTAATGTAGCCAATCGCGCAGTCAACTAGATCGCAAGTCAATCAGGTCAATTGCGCAGTCCGTCCAATCGCGCAGTCCGTTCAATCGCGCTGGAGAGTTTGGGGCGGTCCACGTAGAAAACCTCTATCTTAATACCAAAACACAAAGGTTTAGACAGACACGAAGGCCAGAACACACCGGTGCGAACCCTTGCACTCTGGACGCTAGGCATACCCACTGTAGCGGAGCGATCCAAATTCTTAGATGGAGCACCAAGTCGACCTTTTTGGAATCGGTCAGGGCCTTCAGGACTCAGATTCGCGCGGTGGAGAATTGTGAGATTGGCCCCCATCAATGGAACGAAAAGCGAAAGCCGATTTGATTCCCCGAATTCTGGGCGCTCTTGCGGCGTTGTCGGAACTCGGGAACCAGGTCCGGGGCCCGGGATACGGGTCGCGGGAAATGTGACTGCGATGAAGGAAACGATGCGTTGGGAGGTAGTGGGTTACATTCTCCGGTTTTGTTGAACACATCGTAGGTGGTGGAATGTATTAGGTGTTCGGCTCCTCAACATCGGCCCATAGACGACGCAACATCTCTGCTATCACAATCCTTCCTATTGTTGGATTACGCAAGAAGTAGACACAGAAAAAAAAAAAAAAAGGTATCACAAGTGGTATCATACATACAAGAGGGAGGGCAATGAAAAAACCAAGGAATGTGGCATGTGATGACAGCTGCATTATTTAGCCCTGTAGTCCACCTCTCTCTCTCTCTCTCTCTCCCCTATCACAATGGTCGAATTCCTGGTTGGTACAACAGCCCGTCCATCACGTCGCACTGACTGAGAGGGTATACAGCATGGGTGACGAGCCTGCCATAACATAAGGCAGTGATGTGTTCAGAAGGCCATGCCAGCAACAATGGCAAAAATACCCATAGCAACGGCAGAAACGCTGACAGCGATTGGCTTGTTGGCACTGTTCTTCGGGGAAGGTGAGGAAGCGCCGCTACTGGTAGTGCCGGAGGCAGGAGGTGCCTTGAGCTCAACGGTGTTAGTACCGGGTGCTGTGTCGTAGTAAGTATCTGTCAATACAATGGATCGGCTGAGAAAACAAACTATTGAACTCCTCATCGGCAAGTGGCTTGACGGAAAGACCCTTGATCTCACTACCATCAGGGTTCCGAACCGGGTGCTTGACATCCCACGAGGTGATAGTGATGAGCTTGCCAGAGGGCTTGGGTGAAACGCCCTTCTCGATGATCTCAGGGGCTCCGGGAGGAAGAACAGGTAGCGTGAAGTTGGCATTGAAACCCTTGCTCGTGATCAAGCTGGAACTGCACGAAGCCGGCTTGGGAGAGGCACCTGTAGCCTTAACGCCCTGAATAGCCTTGAAGTCCAGCTTGTGGAACTGGTCCTTGAGAGCGTACCAGTCGCTCAGCAAGGTAATGGATCCATCAGTGCTGATATTAGCCAGGCCGTAGTTGTTAGGCTCCTGAGTATACTCATAGACAACACCACCCGAGAAAACACCAGACATTTCAGGGCCGTAAATAGCGGCTACTTCGGTGAAGATACGCGGAGACGGCGTATTGCAGCCGTACTCAGAGTAAAAGATCGGAACAGCCGTGTCCTTGAAGCCCGCAACCAGCTTATCGTAGCCCGCCTTAGTGAAAGAGCTATCGCCGCACCAGCTGTAGCTGTTGAGAGCAAAAAGGTCACCGCGGCTCGTTTTCTCCTTGCTGTCCTCGCACTGGAAGTAATTATAGGTGTCGAACAGAACATCGCGGACGTCGGCCGCCGAGTAACCCACGGGAATGGGACGACTGACGTGCTTGGCGACGTAGTTCTTGACATCACGGGTTACAGCCCTCGAGTACGGCGGGACCGTAGCCCCCGTCTCGATGTTATTGATAACTTCGTTTCCAGAGAAGAATGCGAGCGTATTGGGGTAGTTCTTGAAGGCCTCGACGACGGCGAAGGTGCGGTTCAGATACGAGGAATAGTATGACTCCCATGGATTGAAACTGGTCAGACTCTCGCCGATCAGAGGCGAATTCACGTCGAGTAGCATGTATATGCCAGCCGCATTAAATATGCTAGCGCACGCATCGTGGTTCAGATCCGGGTTCAGGTTGTAGACACGGATGGCGTTGGCGCCCAGGATCTGGAGAATGGCGGCATCGCGAAGGCAGACATCGGGGTCGCTGAGGGGGTCGATGCGCAGTGCGGGATTGTAGCCGGCCGAGCCGCCGGGCTGATACGCAACACCCACAATCTGGAACCGATTCCCTGTCTTGGGGTTGTAGAAGTGGTTGTCCTTTACCTCAAGGACCGGCACGGCAGAAACTAGGCTTGCGCCAAGAGCGAGGAGCGCCGATTGGATCTGGTGGCGTTCGATGTCAGCTTTCAGCTTGCTCCGGGTCTCGCAAAACGGAGGAGGCGCAAGAAGGGCGGCATACAAGCATTGTTTCGACGGGCAAAGGACGGTAAAAAAGTATATCGAAACGAAGGCGACAGACAATGCTAAAATATGTATCGATGTTGCTTACGAGACGCGAGAGTGGGTTTTCGCCGATCCGACAGGGGGAAAATTACGTCAAAAACTGGCAATCATGTCAAAGGAGTGACGAGAATATTTAGAAGGTGCAGCAAGAAGAAACACAAGGGATTTCCTCCTTCGTTGAGCCGATTCAAAGCATTTGAGTTTGAACGAGGAACACAAACACGAGGAGGATTTATGGAAAGGGGGAGAGAACACGAGCCAAGCCTCAGGGTCCACTACACAGAACAAGCATCCCCTGTCCAAAAGGGCCATAAAGGGAAGGCGCCATCCCGGCGACAGCCGCTAAGAATCACAATCTGGGGTCAAAACGGTCACTGTCGCCATTCATGCTGCAGGTCCCGTCAAAAGCATCCAATAAAATGCTCCTTGATTTCCAAGTCCGATCTGATGCGAAACGGCTTGCCAACTCAAGTTATGATCTTGGACGAGCTGGATACGAGGCGGGCAGCCGTGTTTCCCCCTCATCTTGCCTACTTTTGCCCCTCATTCCCAGCTCTCAGTTATTCCAGGGTCCTCATCTCAACGGCGCGTGCACAGTGGCTCGACAAGATTTTACCGGGCAACAGCAGTTGAGCCACTAAGGACCGCACGCGGATCGGGGGATCTAGAAATCAGGCGGCTCAGCACACGTCATTTGCCAATTCGTCCAGTCTTTGCCCGGTCTTGGTTGCACAACAACGGGTACCTGAAAATGACGATGCTTTGTCTCACTTGTCACAAGGTCACTGGACCTGATTGATGACAAAGCAGTCACTGACAAAGCATGCGCGGAGCTGGTGACTACCTTCTGGAATGGTCTTGCGAGTTGCAACACCTAAGGCATCGCCAAATTCGAGATCGACATCTCCTTTCGAAATCAAATAATTGACGTTACCCTGCAGACTTGCTCCGTACCTTAATTTCAATATCCCCCTTCCTAATTTGTTCCATTCTCTTTGTCGCGACAGCGCTACGCCCGCAGCCGCGCTGACCTCTGCATCATTGACCCCACTCTTCGTGTCAGGTTCCGACGCGAAGCGGCTTAACCTCAACCATGGACTTGGATCCGTTGCCCACTCAAGATGACTTGATGGATCCTTCCCCATCGGCGTCGCCTAGCCCGCTGGAAGACGACGATGATGATCTGGAGTACGACGACGTCATCGAGAAAGTTAAGGAGCCGTATGAGCCCGGCGACGACGTCGACTTTGTGATCCACATCAAGTTTGGCCCCGAGAAGCTATCGGAGAAGTGGGGCTTCTACGAAGGCGCAACCTTCCAGGATCTCCTTGCGCGCACCCACCTCAAATGGGCAGCATACGACTGGTCGATGAGCAAGGCCATCGTTGAGAGGCGTGTCGCTGGGGTCAAGTCCTTGCTCAAGGGTAATGACGATGACGACCTTAGGCTCGACATTGGCGTTTTGAAGGACAACTCGCTGAGGTTCATGGCGCCCAAGAGCTCTGAGCAGCAGGGGATGCGTGAGGCTCGGGCAGCCATCCGGTCTCTTGATGCCACCCGCCGTGCCGCCATTGGAAGAGTCCCCAGGATCCATCGAAACTCGCACAATGCCCTGGTTCACAACATGTATACATTCCACACCATACGACCCCTGCCATACCTGCCGAACCCCGAGCGCAGCAAGCAGTTCTTAGAACGCCTTAAGGAAGATCCGGGAATCAAGGCCGCCATGCTCAAGCACAAGTTCAGCGTTGGACTCTTGACCGAAATGGACCCTTCGCAGCACACTACATCGAACCACGAAGGGACGACACGGACTCTGGGGTTGAACCGAAACAAAGGAGAGGTCATCGAGCTCCGGCTCAGAACGGACGCCTACGACGGATACCGCGACTACAAGACGATCCGCAAAACATTATGTCACGAGCTAGCACATAATGTCCACAGCGCCCACGATCGAAAGTTCTGGGACCTGTGCCACCAGATTGAGCGGGAAGTTCACACAGCCGACTGGAAGAGCGGTGGGAGGGTGGTGGGGGGTGATGTGTACCGACCAGTCGTCGACGACTCTCACGAGGATGTGGGCGGATGGGTTGGTGGCGAGTATACTCTGGGAGGAGACTCGAGCGGTACGGCCGGACTAACTAGAAGGGAGATTCTTCGCCGCGCGGCTGAGTCGAGATGGAGAATCAATGAGAAGAAAAGGAGAGATTCGGGCCCAGGCGCAGGCCCAGCGGGAGGTTCAAATACGGGGTCCGGAAGCATGTCCTGAGCACCTAGGAGTTTTTGATCGAGGTTCTTTTCCTATGTGCAGTCTCAATTCGCCCTGGTACTTTGGAACTATTTGCTAATGGAGGAAGTTCACTTCACGGTCCTTGTTTGTCTACCTAGACCTAAGCTACGGTTCCGTTCTTCTTCACCCATTCCTTAATCTGGCGATCCCACTGATGGCTATAGCAGCAGTTAGCACATGATCTGGCAGGAGGAGGCAGGCGACTCGCCCTTGGTAATCAGTTATCACTAGCGATTTCACTCCATATTCGCTGGTCAGAATGCGGTTGAAGCTGTAGGGCACAGTGGCAGGCACACCCTCAAAGACTGTCTGACGCATCGGCCACAACTCCCTCATCTGATAGCGATGCCAATTCTTGCAACTCCAGACACTGGGCGCAGCGACGGGGTCACGTTCCATCAAGCCCGTAATGTCGATAAACATGCCATTCTCCATGTCGATCCAGCGACCGTCAATGACGTTGAGGCCCCTCCCACGACCGCGCATATCGTGGAAAGGGTTGATGTCGAGAAGGTACGTCTTATTCTTGCCACCGTACGTGTACGAGTACTCGGTGCGGTTGTGGTGCGTGCCTAGGTATGCTAGTGCTGAGCTCGACACCTGTACATCGAGGTCTTGATCCCAGGGAAGGATTTTCCCGTTCCACCACCACCCCAACAATGTGCCGTGTGCAAGCCAGGTGTCGACACCCAAAGCCTTGAAGGTGGTGAGGTAGGATCGGATCAGGTCGCCGAGTGCGGTTCGGTGCTGGCCATAGGCAACGGGACCTCGGAAGAACCGCGCATCGTAGTGGCCTAGGGTTTCGGATGTGCCGGGCTCGATAAAGTACTTGAACTCGATGGGTTGTTGAACCGGAATCGAGCGGGAGCTGACGGGTATTGTGGAGGCTGCGACCAGAAGCAGTGAGGATGACAAGGAAAACTTCATCTTCAGGATATCCAAAACCGGCCTGTCTGATTCGCATTAGACACTCGGAAGGTCAAACCTCACAACCGCAACACGCGGCAAGCAAACGTCTTGACGATGATCAACTAGAAGCGAGCGACTTTGTTTAGAATCAAACTGGACAATAAAACGACCAATCACTACAATAAACAAGACAGAACAGCCCCAGAGAGTCCGTAAGATGCACAATGAGGAGGGGCATGATATCAAGGCCTCTTCCACCGCCGCCACGACCATGTCCACTAGTAACGCGGAAACTACATTAAAAGGACACGAGGAGAGTACGCAGACCCCGCCCACAGACCATAATAGTAACACTGGCTACCAATACCCTGTGATCTTCCTAGCACTGGTATCTACGAATGTACATTTGAGCTCATGTACCTCTGCAGCACACTACGTATCTCCATATACACTGGATCGCGTGGACCCGAGGTGGGCGTTGGCCGCGGCCGAGTTGGCTGGTCAGTATGTTGCTAGCTGATCAGATCCACGCTGACATCTGGGTAGGTACCTATCCTGGTTTACAACGAGGTCCGCTAGCATTGGCGCTGACACGGTACTTGATATCTACGTGCTGATCTTTGACTCGCGGTAGATGGTTTCTAGAGGATGGCTCCTAACAGCTAGCTGTATCTATGTTGGGAACCTGTGCCGCGCTGGCCAAAGACTGGACTTTGCGCTGGCCATCAGATGGTGATCACCACGAGGCGGAACGCATGTCCGGCGAGGGCCCCGCAGTAAGCTAGTTGGCTTCTTCTGCCTTTTGGTTCCATTTTGCGTTGGAAATGCGGCTCAGGGCGGTACGTCATTTGGGCGTAGGTTGGCGTGGAGTTTGTTTGTTGAATGGCACACTCCTAGATACTGCCGCCCGATCGCCAAATTCTTCTTTCTCGCCATCGCTAGCTAAAAATCTTTGTTGGCTTTAGTATATCCTCGCAAGCGTCGACAAGTTTCGGACCATGTATAGGGAGTATTTTGTAAGAAAGGTACAGTTCACTGTCCCAAGACGTAGATCCCCAGGCTACTTAGGTACCTAGGTAGACAACATGGACCGGGGAGATAGCTTTGCTTCGTCATTCCCACGGACAAGCGAGACAGCGACTCGAAATTCCGGTCAAGAAGAGCTGCAGTGGCTGGAGTGTGAGTCACATATGTACTCGAAATTCCAAAACGTTGGGGTTTTTATAGCTTTTCTCGCCAGCTGGCGATTCAATGTTAATGGCCAGCAGCATAGGGCTTTTCTTTGTTTGGTCCGCCACCATAACACAGCATCGTCCTCACCAAGCTATCCAACCGCCGCCAAAATAACAAGGAAAGACCAAAGGAAGAGTTTTATAAAATCTTGATATTATAATGAACAAGTCATCGCCGCTATATGCTGAGGTATCATAGGTACTATATAAATGTCTCTTTGCCAACTGCAACTGCTGTTACACCAGTCACCTCTTACAAACCGCTTTCCACACTCCCAGCCTACCCTGTCACCTTGTCGCATTAGGCGAAGACTTCTTGATCGTCTGAAACGGACTGACCGTCCCCGCACGAATCCAGGTATCCAAACTCGGCATAAAGCCTTTTGATGTCCTCTTCAACGTCATCTGCGGTGTTGCCCTACCACTGCCTCCACTCGACGAAGTCATGGTCGTCGAGATGCCTGACTGTGGGCTTGCGAGGTCGTCTTTGCTGTTATTCTGGGGGAAGAGGGTGAATTTTCCCTTGGGGGGGTCGCTCAGGTGGAAGCCCGAGCTGCTGTTGTTTCTGGCAGTGGTGCCCGACATGGTTTTATTACTATTATTATTCTTCTCTTGCGATCCGGGCTGCGGTCCGTAATAGCTAAGGGCGTACCCTACGCCGGGGGTACCGCGACCATTGACCCTTCCTGAGACGCCAATGTTGACGCTGCCGCGCACGGCGACGGTAGGTGGCTCTTTGATATCGCGGCGGAAGCCGTTGGTATCGGTGCTGTAGGTGCTCTCGGCATCACTCGCGGCATAGCCGCCAATCCGTCCGCCTCCGACCGTGTTATCGCTGGACCCCTTGAGGTCGGGGTAGCTGATGGGAGGGGTGTGCCCGCCCATGCGGGAGAGGCGCCTCTTTCGACGGTAGCGGAGGATGAGGACGAAGGCGAGAATAGTGAGGAGCGAAGATCCAATGATACCACCAACGACGGCGAGCGCCGTCTGTGTGACGGAGAGAGCAGCACCTTGAGCCTGCTGAACCTGGTCGGTTGCCTCACCCTGGGGCATTATGTTAGCGTTGTCTCTGCGTCAAGTGTTTGAGGGGGCATCTTACCCTCACAGCAGTGGCTTCGGCCTGAGCCTTCTGGACCAAGCTAGCCGCGGTCTGGCTAGCCTGCACAAGGGCATTCTGGAAAGACCGGGACTGGCTTGCCATGCTCTGCATCATGGCCTCGCTCACACTCCGGACAGCCTGCTGGATAGCCCTGTCGGCGCTTTGGCGAGTCTCATCCACGCGTCTAGAGGCCTCAGCGGCCGCTTGGGACAGCGAGCGCGAAGCTTGCTGTGCCGCATCTAAGCTGATTCTCACTGTCGCCAACTGACGCTCCGTTTCGCTCAAGCGCTGTGAGGCTTGTTGGAGAGACTGGCTGAGCTGCTGGCTCTCCTGGCTCACTTGTTGACTTGCTCGGCTAACCGACCGAGACTGCTCGCTAATTTGTTGAAGCTGGGCACTTAGAGCTTGGATCTGTCCCTGGTCTTGACGCCGCAGGAGGTCGGGCGCCGGCGTGATGGTAACCGTGCAATCCCTCACCACATGTGCTGGTTGAGGCCTTGTCTCATCCGCCTGGATCTCGACTCTCCTCCACCTCACAGACTCATCCTGTGCGAGGGAATTCCCATTACCACCAGCACCAGCCGCCACTACATAGCTCGTTGACGAACACAACGCAAAGAGGAGAAGAGGAAGTCGTGGTATGGAAGGTCGTACTTGTTTCCTGTGTACCGCCATCCTGGGTCTCAAATGTTTTGTTCCGAACACCGGGTTCTGGTTAAGAGAGGGAAGAAATGAAGCCGAGATTTGTTTCTTCCGATAACCTGGTTCAACAGGACGGAGCGTTTGTGGCCAGCGGCGGATGAATGAGAAGGAAAGTGGCGATGGCACCGGGCCTGGCGATCATCCTCGCCCAACACAACGAGTCGACTCTGGTCGATGATAATTAGGCAGAATGGGAAAACAGGAAGAAGAGAGAAGAAGAGAAGAAACAAACGGGATGGTAAAAAGGGAGAGCGACAGGGCCGCCCATAAGAGACATGCGGGAGCTGCTCGACTCGGGGGTCAGGGAAGGAGCGGGAGAATCTGGCTGCTATTCTGGTACCGCTTGCTTCGAGGATCGTCCCCAGCTTCAAGCATCAATCAACTTTGACGAGGGTAGTCATGCGAGCGCGCAAACGTGAGTCTGAAAGCCCCTGCCCCCTTGCGGTTCGTTGTTCTGGGGCTTCCATCCATGAATGTACCTACATGGGTGCGACGGTCGGAGAAAAAAAAAGGGATAGGAGCCGAGCTACGTGGGGGGCCAGCCAGAGACACAACAACCACTACAGACAAGCGGCATGGCTTGAAAGAGTCGTGCGAAACACTGTCCTGTCGGTAGATGAAATGCGATGCGGCGGTGGGCTGGGGAAACAAGCTGCAGCTGTGAGCCTGGCAGATGCTTGGGACTGCTTCGTGGTTGCAGGTTGCGGGTCCGTGTGACGGAGGCTCCCAGCACCGGTGTGCACGGATCCTTCATCCCCTGTCTTCGGCGGGGAAGGGCCTCGCTTAGACCACCGTCTGATGTTGTGATTCGGCCTCCGCCGGGCGCCACCCTAGAATGCTAGGGGCACCCAAACCGACTGGAAACCACAGCCTTCATGCCCGAGGACCGTCCGATGTCGCCGCCTATTCAAAAAACCCTGGTGCTCTTGCCGTATCCCACCAAGCCTTGTCCGTTTTCGTCTCTTGGGAGGAATTTTGAGTCTTTTGGCTCCGGTCAGAATTGTCTCAGACTGGCCTACGAACCGTGGTCCGCCCACGGCGGGCGATCGGACAGCCGGGGAAGAGCGTCGTTTTTGTCAGCCTCCAGGAGTTCGACCACCAAAAACCGGATTTCGGAACCGCTTGGAAGGGCTTGGGCTATTATGGGCCATCGTCTCACGATTTTTCTTCCCTCTTCTTTCCCCATAGTCTTCTTTTTTCCCTGTATCCGGCCCGACACGTTCACTGGTCCAAGTGAGGTTTTGTCCCTAAAGTCTAGAATTCATCCCAACGTTGTTGCCCCCAAGACATGCCGCCACTTCTTCGTTCTAGCCACTCTCCTGTGCCTAACACAGAGCCCCGGTCGTCCTGTTTTGTAGGCAGTGAAGACGCAAAACCCGCCTAGGAGGAATTAAACATTTCGGGGCTGTGACTTCATATCAGGTAGCATCGCTCATCATTTTTTCTGGTAGCTGCAATACGGTAGGTAACTTACCTCAACCACCGCACAGCCCTGTCAGCCCATGAGGAGGTGAAGATAACCGTGCCTAATGGTGAGTTCCCACGTTGCCTTTCTTGCGGGTAGCATGTCAAATGTCAAGGATCGGGACCATGCCGACCTTTGCACCTGCCCACCTCTGCACCTCATGTTGAGGTACCGCACCACAGTGCACCACGAACAAGCCAAGTAAGGATGCCAGCATTTGCAAGCCAACACCGGGAAGCGGGTTAGTTAAAGAGAATCAAGAGGCTGTAGCTAGATAGTGTAATAGTGATGGTCTCCAGTTGCTCCCTCCCCATTCCATTCCACGCGCTGCCACCGCCACAATTCCACTTGTACAACCCCAATGGGGCCTACTTCAATCCCCGCCTTGTCCGAACTGCTCTCACCACCCAGTCGTCATAAGCTTATGGTATCGACTTCTTCATATTGTGCGGCGGCCTCTAGAATCGGCGAGGTATAGCGTGTCCATGGAATCTGGAGAGGGGCCCATCAATTTCACCTTCTAGCCCTCCGCCGTTGCCCGCTGTCCCAATACCCACACCTGCCTCCCTTCAAATGCTCCATCAGTCGCTTGCTTCGCACATACCCTGACATAGAAAAACGCTTCCGCTATCCTTCAATCCTTCTTGGCCTCGCCGTCTGTCTTGGCCTCCTCCGTCGCAACATTGGCCGCTGTCTCTACACTCTTCTCCGGTAGAGATTCACCCAGCTTCTCTTCACCAGTCCTGGCGCTGACGATCTCCTCAGTGGTCGGCTTGCTACCGCCCTCATGTGATGAGCCGCCCTTAGCAACCTGGCTGATCAGATCCTTGTCCTCCTCTGAGTTGTCAAACATCTCAGTGTCGTCCGAATCTGTCAAAACTTCGGTCCCGTCTCCGAGAAAGATAATCCTGCCTCTATAACCGCCAAGACCAAAGGTCTTGCCCTGTTTATTGTCTTCGACATCATATCCGCTGTCACTATCATCGAAGTTGTGATGAACTCCAGGGCCTCGAAACTCAGCTAAAATGCAACCCAATATGTATTAGTGATATCCGTTTTAGCTAGAGACAAGGCTGACCAAAGGTAATTTGCGAGCTGGTGTAGGGGGGTCAGGGGGGGAAGGGATATCGCAATCGGACGAGCGGGAAGGGAATCGATCAAGAAGGCGGCGGGTTCGTACCATATTCGGGAGGGGCACAAGGGCCATCTCCATTGGCAACTCGGCGGGCGATCTCCTCATACCACTCCTCTTTACTCCGGCCCCTAAGGAAGCCAACGATAATCATGGTCATGTTATCACAGCCCACGCCACCTGTCTCGGAGTTGGAGGCCAGGCAGTTGTCCATCATGTTTTCGCAGATTTTATCCAAATCCTGCTTGGCAGCGATGCCTCGTCTGACAAATTCGATGACGGCCTGTGATGACTGGCAGTCCCAGATACCTAGAGAGTAAAGGGGTCAGTAGAATTCAAGGGCTTCCAAACTAAAAGAGCTCCCTACCATCGCAAGCGAGAACCAAAAACTCATCGTCGTCCCCGAGATCGTGCACAACAACATCCGGGTACGCAGTGACTATCTGCTGTTCTGGGGCCAGTTCGGCACTTTTCTTGAATTCGAAATCGCCAATGGCTCGAGAGAGAGCTAGGTTTCCGTTCACTCGGCCGAAATCAACGAAGCCGCCGGCAGCCGTGATCCGTGCCTTTTCGCCTAGAGTTCATTCAGAATCAATCCAACCAGCAGCTTTTAGGTCTGGCTGCGCACCTTCGTTTTGTGGTTTGTGGTCAAAGGACAAGGGTTTCGCACGACCCTTGACACCCAAAACACCTCTCGAGTCGCCTGCGTTGGCCTGCAACCCAAAATCGTCAGCGCATGTAGGGGAGGGGATTGTGTGAGGGTGGAGCGCGAGCCGGAAGGAAGGGGGGGCAACCCACAATGTAGATCTTGTCTTCGGTGATTAGGCCTACACAAGCAGTGCATCCCGAGACTTCTTCCTCGTACTTGGGGTCTATCCGGGTATCACAGAGTCAGCCGAGTTGCTCATCAAGGTAAGAGGACGGGTCCCCAGAACTTTGAGCGCGTGTTGGACCGGGCTGCGGAGCGCCCCATCCTTTTGCCCTCCGCAAGATCAAGATATGGCATACCGTTCAAAATGGCCCTGTCGGTCGCCAAAAACCCATCCTTGAGAGCCTGTTCGTAGTTGCCCGCCTTGAATGTATCCTGCTTTGCAATAATGTTGTGAATGTTCTCTCCTGCGAAAAGCGCGACTTTATCCCCACCGTGCCCGTCAAAGACACCAAAGAACGAGAGCTTGGATCCATGGGCCTTTGCGGCCTTGGGATTATCAGCGAGAAGGTCGAGTACTGTCGTGTGCGAGTCTTCCATGCTGATGCGCCAGCCCTGCATGGCCGATACACCATAGAGCATCCGTTCATCTCCGCCTTTCGCCGATGCCTATCGGATCAACTGAGTCAGCGGTTTGCTCGCATCAAGCTCACGGGTTTGCGTGAAGCGTGGGATTAGGGAACGAGAGGCTCGCGTCTACGGTGCACCCGGTAGCAATGAAAATGCGAGGTGGCGATCGAGGCGCGCGAGTGCCTAGGCATCGCGCCGAGTAGAGGAGGGAACCGGGAGAAGAGAGGTGCGCGGGGCGGCCGGAGGGTGCGCGGGGCAGAGGCCGTCTCCACGGTCATTTGGACCGTATCTCCGCGTCTCGTTCACGTACCTTTTCGACAACGGGCTCAGAAAGTGTCTGGCCCATGGTGAGAGAATGTCGAAATCGAACTTGGTGCGAGTGCGGCTACTGGTGGGGGGAGGGGCTCAATTTGTGAGATTGGGCAAAGTAAAGCGAGATGGTAAGGCACAAGGCGATTTTTTCCGCCGTGGCAACTTTGGGGATGACTTTTTAAAGGACCAAACTAAAGAGCAGGCGTTGGTTGAAAAGAAAACTCGGAGAGCATCCGGTCTTCAAGGTCAGAGTTTTTCGCCCGTGTCGTCCCGAGGTGCTGGGAAGTCTAAGTCTCTTGCTGGGTGCACAGAGTAAAATTGGTGGTGAAGCGGGGTTTGCGGCGTGCCAGACAAGAGGGCCACCTTTTTTGGCGTGACGATTGTGCAGCTGACAAGCAACCTGGAACAGGCAGGGCGCGACCCCAAGACAGGCTTGCGTAGCCTCTCAAAAAAACCAACAAAAAATGAACATGGGCAACAATAACGACCAGGATCCAGCATGGAACTTCCGGACCGATGTGAAGTGCAAGTGCCCAGGCAGAGGCCAGCAGGCAGCGGCTGGATAACAGGACAATGGGTTCGCGTGTGGGGTAACGTATTGCATCTGGCATGCAAGCTGGGATGGATTTTGTGATGAGGACGCTCTCAGCCACGGCGGGCTTGAGCCTGCCAAGGTGATCACGCGAGCTGGAAAGCGGAAGCCTTGCCCTCTGCTGTGTACTACATCAGCCATCCTCCGGAAAGCAATTGCACTCATCCCGTCAGTCACCGCGGGACAGAAGGAAATCCGAAGGTGGTGCGGGGAATTCTGACTGCTTCTTGGGTGGGAATGAACGGGTTGGCGATAAGATCCAATGACCGTGCTTTCGTGTGTGCACAACGAACTTCATGGCAGGCCCCACTTCCAACCATCATGACGATAACCCAGCTCCGGGCAGGGCAGCGGCAGGCTGCGCCCTTCATGCATCGAAATTCGGGTTCCCCTTTCTCCTCTCCAGGCTGCGTGAGCTGACAGAGGCCGAGGCTGCTGTTCCTGCCCACGGCGGGCATTACAGCCAGGCACATCTTACCCCTCTGCCCCACCAGCCGAACTAGCTTAGCTCACAGCCCACAGCAGACGGTTGCTGGGTTGTTAGCGTGAGACTTTGCTGAACTGCAAACGATGATCCCTGGCCAGGACTTTGTGTGTGTGACTTTGTGCAAAAGGTTTCAGCTGCAGTCCCAATGCCGCGGAGATCGATTTCAAAGACTAGACTACATCTTCTTCAGCTAAACAACAGAACGAACCCTAACAATCTCCCCCGTCGGGCACTTAGCAACTCTGGTGGCTAGCACTATGGCCCTGCCGCGCCCTGTGCGATGCTGCACATCATCCACCCACTTGGGCGCGAGCTTGGCCGTCCCTTGCTAGTGAACTGGATGACGCCATGGATCCCTTCGAGCCCTTTTATCCAGGGTCAAAGAACAAAAGCCCTGTGTAACAAACAGTCCACCCCTCATTACCGCCGTACACCCAAATGACTTCATCACTTGGCCGGTTGGGCCTGTGCTCAGCAACAACATCTCATTACACGTGCCTAAATCCTCAGATGATTCGCGCCGCCAACAGTGAGATTCATGATACAAACTTGCCCAAATCACAGGAACCTTGGACTCCCCTCTGACACCAACGACAGCCCTTGTGACCGACTCTGGGATCCTATGTGGCCGCCATCCCCGCTCCTGCTCCCACTCCCCTCTGCGAACCTTACCGGACTCGCCTTCTTCTTCTTCTTCGTCGCATCCCTACTAAGCTCCGTCCCCGTCCAGTTCTTCCCATGCCCTTCTGCTCGAGGCCATTTATCCGGAGAAAGTAGCTCCGATCCCAACTCTGAGCCCAACTCCTTGCTCCCGCTGAGGTACAAGTTCTCGCCCACCTTTGGGGATTCCTCCCCAATTCTTGCCAGTGCCCCCGTCCCCGGACCTGTCCCCGTCCCAACCGTTACCGAAGTCCAATTCGGCAGGACACTTGTCTCGCTTTGACTTTGGCTCTGTACCGTCTCATCTGCCCATTCATCCCCAGCCCCAGCCAGCGATGACTGCGTCTTGGAAGTGTGGAAGGGGCCCCTGCCGACGAGATCAGAATAGCGCCCGCCATTGAGATGAGATGAGGTCAGTCTCGCGATTCCCAACGGGTCAGTTGGGACTTCTTGCGCCGGCGGGGACCGTGTCGCTCTGTTGGCCGCAACATGGAGGGGTTGTATGGTGTAACGTATCGTGGGCGATGCGCAGCCCACCACGTGCGTGAAGCCGCCAGCGAGAGACTGCCCCTGGATCGGCCCCCGGCGTGTGACGGGCCGGGTGACGGTGTGGGTGGACGGTGTTGACCAAACTGGGAGTCTGGCCGGTCCGGGAGGGAAAACGGGGGTTTGGGCGTAGCGAGTGTCGGGGGTTTTCTTGTACGCGAAGGTATCAACTGTTTCGGTGCTTTGCTGGCGGGAGTGGGATCTAGTCGTGCTTGATCGAAACGTCATGGCATTTTTCAGCCATGGCCATGCGAATCTCCTTGGTGTAAGAATTGGTGGGTTCTGGTCCATGCGGGACTCAGCGCGTAGTGGGCGGCCGTCAGAGTTACCGGAGTCTGAGTTGGAAGGCCTCACAGGAGAAGATCGAGGTGCTGTGTAAGCTGATTCGGGGGTGTGCGTAATGATCGAGTCTCGGTTGATGGTAGGAATGTGAGCCTCGATAGCATCGCCAAAGGGTGTTCCCGCTGTGGTGTGGGGGCCAAGCTGGGGAAGAGAATGGACACTTGGTTGGGACACCGCCGCCGGTGTGTTGGTATTGTTCTCCTCGTAGAAACTGGTCTCCGAAATAGAACTCAAGGATCGCTCGTTCCTCAGATCATACCTGCTTGCTCGCAACGACTTCTGGGTCGTCCGGTTGGACACCAGAGGAGTCATGCCGGACCCGAAGAAGCCAGCCGCAGACGAAGGACTCCCCTCAATGGGTGGCAGGAGCCTAACTGTCGCTGAGGGTCGAGGTACACTGACATTGCTCAAGTAGGTTGCGCGAGATTCGATGTACACTTTTTCCTCGGCGGCCGCGAGATCTCCTCTGGAATTGGGATCATCAAACTGCTCTCTGAATTCTTGCGTGGAGGAGTAGCCTCCGACGAATGGCTCGGTTGCATTCATCATGAAAGTTCCTGGGATCGGCCCGGATATGTCGCGGCCTGTGAGTTTCGGCCGGCGATTCTCCTGGCGACGCCGGTAACTCCAGAAGAGCAAGCATGTCACCGACGCAATGATAATGGACGTCGGCAATAAGATAGCAAGTAGCAAGAGGTTGGGAGGAGCGCCCGCGTAGTCGCCGCCTGCTGAGACAAGCGAGTTGTCCGGTATGGATGGTGTTGAAACCTCAGTTGGCGTTGGTAACTGATTTGGCGGCTGGAATTCCGGAGGCGATTTGGCAGCAGCTTCTGACGCCTGAATTCTTATCGTCAAGGTGATCGTGTCTGATGACCCTGTGGTCTTCGATTTCGCCACGATGGGGATATGAAAGGCCAGGTCTTTGATGTCTTCTGGGACATCCCCAGTGATGGTGTTCCCGCTGGAAGCTAACCGCAGCCAGGTAGCCGGGGTGACAGCCGCGATGGTAATCTCTGTGTCCTGGGGGTCAACTAGGTATTCCCCAATTTCGAAGAAAAATGGTTTCCCGGCGGTTGCGGTCAGCTCAGGGATCCCTTTCTTAAATTGGGCAGAACCAGTCGGTACTTCACTCACGACCTCGACAACGATGGTCATATTGAGCGAATTCAATGCCTTGTCTTGCAGCATAACTGTAAATATTGCTGACCCTGGCGTCTCAGGAGCCACGCCGCGGATTTCCCACGTCTCTTTGTCGACAGACAACCAAGAGGGGGCTTGGTCGACCAATGTGAGCAGGGAATTCTCGGTTGTCGCCGCTTTCCCGTCCACTTTAACGCTCTCACGAAGTTCCTTAGATGAAATAACACCCCCAAGAGTAGCGTTCAGTGAAATTGTCGTTTTGTCGGCAGTGATGCCCTGTTTCTCTGTTGAAGGCCGGAGAACATCGTTGCCGACAACAATATCAAACCGAAGAGAAGCGGCAGCAAATCCCACAACGTCGCTCGCAACGACCTGGAATGCAAAACGCTGAGGGGGTTGCACCAAAGACTCTGATGGCGGAGTTACCCCGGAGAAGGAGAACTTGGAAGGATTAAAGGATATCCAAGCTGGGACTGGTGAGTTGTCGGCCATGACGGCATAGTAATTAAGCGGACTCCCAGACGGATCGGAGAACGTATTCGGTACGAGATCGAACCTGAATTGTGTCCGAGGTAAGGAGAGCATCGTTGATGACCCGGAGAATGTTCCAAAGCTTGGGATTTGTTGGTCAAGCGGAACGTTGAGTTTGGGCCCTGGACTGCGGGAGACAACGAGTGTTGCAGCCAGCGTTGCTGAGCCCGTAGCATCAGTCGCAACTAGATTAATTGGAACTCCAACCACTAGCCCTTCTCCAATATCCCCGTCCTTCGGGGTTCCGAATAGTCGTCGCGCCGCAGAATCGATTGAGAGCCATTGAGGAGGATTGGACAGTGTATATGTGATTGCAGAGGCCGATGTGAATGTTGAGGAAGAGAAGACGAACGAAAATGGCTGCCCAACCCTCGCAACCGGGGGGACTTGAGAGTTAATGGGGAATGAGATGCCAGGTGATGCTAAGGAAGCTCCGGAGAGCAGGATCAGGGCCGTCCAAGCCGCCAGCCATGATGCCATCGTAAGGAGTACTTTACATGGAACTCGGATCCCCGAAGCAACAAGAGATGTCAAGAGACGGGAGGAGAAGCTACCTGGAAGGCAGGTTAGAAGACTTCCTCAACCCCGCGAAGCCGAATCGTTAACAGGCCAGCCCCCTGGCGGCATTGCTCGCCCTTGCATCGTAGCTCTCAACGAGAGCATCTCCAGAAAGAAGTCTCCCTCGTGCCTCGCCTCCATTTCAAAGGGAAAGTAAGGCCGGCTATGGCCAATTATGCGATCTCTAGGGGATTTGAACATTGAAACAGGGGGTTGGTAGAAAGGCACATTCCAGTGACGAAGGGGATAGCGCTCTGCCAACTTTCCAGCCCACTCCAGGGAGGACAAACAGGACACATTTCAACGACTATGGCAGTTGCGACCGTCGGTACGAAAGGGGATGTGAAATTATTCACAAAAGCGGCACGTCGATTTCTGCAAGGAAGTAGCTGCCAAACGCAATGATATCCGCGGGTGCTCGGCGTCGAGCTAAAAGCAACGGGATCAAGCATTCAATACAGGGCCGGTGCAATGGACATGTGATGAAGTCAGGGGCCTTCACTGAGGTCAAGTTATTCATCTCGGCTGTGAAGCTGCCAGGTGTTTGCAAGAGTTTGCAAGAGTTTGCAGAGTTGGGGTGCGGTGTCCGAGGGCCAGAGGACCCGCCGGCGTCGCAGACTTGTGATTTTGATGCACGGCAGCTGCGCAAAAAAAAAGTTGAAGGCTGCGATCCAATGCAGAGCTACTGACCACCACAACCTGAAGTTTACGCATCAAACCCCAAACTACGTTGCCGACATGAATGCCGAAACAGAACGATCTCCGTCGCCCGAATTCTCCCCTCTCGGATTCGACGAGGGGCTGACGCCTCTCCCCGAGTACAAAGCAGCAGGCGACACTGCAGTTGACTTTTCTGGCCTTCTCAACGAGCCAGTAAGGCTTCACGAAGATCTCAAATCGGGATGCGGCGGCCAGCTATGGCCTGCCGGCATGGTATTGGCAAAACATATGCTGCGATACCATCGGGATGCGCTGCAGCATGCGAGAATGTTGGTTCATGCCCTAATCTCTATCTTCCCCTGGTCATGCTCCCGCCCGATCCAGAATTGCTGCTAGAAAACTGCCTCGTACGGCGACTGACTCGGTTCTCCAGACTCGAGCTTGGGGCTGGAGGCGGCATAGTTGGGCTTACGGTCGCAAAGGGATGTAGCCTCAGCTTCCCGCTGTACCTCACGGACCAGCTTGAGATGGAATCGCTCATGCAGCACAACATCACACTCAATAATCTCGACGGCCAGGTTAAGGCCAGAGTACTCAACTGGTGAGTCGATACATGGCATGCATGCGTTGTCATCGGGATCATTGACGCTGTGGTATCTCTGGTGCTGCCGGTGACTCCTTCATCAACCTCTGACACGGGGTTGTTTGGATCCCGAAAGGCTTGGTTTCGCAGAGACAACTTTATTCTGACGCTGTGCTCAACTTTTACTACCACAGGGGCGAGTCATTGCCGCAAGAGATACTCGAGTACAAGCCCGATACTATCCTAGCCGCCGATTGCGTGTATTTCGAACCGGCTTTCCCTCTACTTATGCGGACCCTCCAGGACCTGCTTGAGCTTTGTCCCGGAGCTACTATCTACTTTTGCTTCAAAAAGAGACGGCGCGCCGACATGCAGTTTCTCAAAATTGCCAAGAAAACTTTTCAGGTGACAGAGACTGAAGATGACGACCGGTCCACATTCAGTCGGGAGGCCCTGTTTCTATACACGTTTACTACCAAGTGATAAAGACCACGAACTGCAAATTCAAAAATCACGTCGAACCGTTGTGGTCTATTACACGATCACCGACTGCCGCATTTGACATATCTCGGCTGAGCAGTTCTCCCTGGTATCACGCGTCCGTCTCAAGAGCCGCCGCCAGCTGCAAGGGAAAGCAGTCGACACCTTCGGAAGGTTGAAAAGAAGTGCAGCAATATCTCAAGAGACGAGCGAATGGGAGCCTTGGCGGCGCTGTCGAGAACAACTTCTTGACTGCTTGGCACAAAAAGGCACCTGCTCGAAAACAGTGGCTAAATTGCAGTGTCGTTACTTGTCCGTACCTCCTGATTCAGATGACGCGCGAATGTTTGTTTTCCTTGGTTGTTTGAATATCGCCACCTCTAAAGTCCGGACGAGCGGTCTTTGCTGGCGCATGATACTGAATCTAAAGAGGTGACTTACACTACAGTAAAGATAACGTCGTGAACTCTGCTAAGAGTGTTTGGGTGCATTGACGGAGTGACATTCGCCTTGGAAGCGGGGAACCAGGCTGGACTCGATCCGGGATGTGGGGCAAGGTAGTTATTGGCAGGGGCGGCTTCAAATGATTGGCTGTCCGCCGTTGGCTGAGTGCCTGGGCATGGCTTCCTGGAAAAAAAGAACAGGAGCCTGCCGGGTATTTTCGCCCGTGCCTTGCAGCGCCGCGAGGAACAACTTCGGACGGTGTCTTGGGGGGTATACTGCTGGTGATATGTTTGTCAGTCAGAGGCCGTGGGGTCAATTCCCAGGAGATTAACAGACGCAACGAAAATGGCTACATCTTTTCATTGGCGTCTTTGGAAGTCTCGGTGCCGTTTCACCCAGCTCAATCAGCCAAATTTCGGGCCATTGTTTCCTGGAAAAACGCGCGATGGTTCAACGGCCGATACTCTCGCAACGATACACTACTGCGAAATACGTGGTGGGTTGCATCCGGTACCGAACACACGTGTTGACGGGAGGATCCAGTGTCGGACGGTCTGGGAAAATGAAAATAAACTGGGGTGACGGGAATTGGAGTGCTGAGCCTCTGTGCCTGGCGTCGGCAAACAGGGCCAAGTGCCCCGTCTCCCCCTGTCTGGCCCTGACCCTAGGACTTCTTAAACAGCTGCCCGCTCCTCCTTCTTCCCAACACCACATTCTCTTGGTCCATGTGTGTGCGGTGCGCTCGATCCATTCCTTCGTTCTTTCGCGAGCCGGCTCGGTTCGAATACCTTCATTTACAAAAAACCTGCGAGACTAGTCAAGGTGGAGAATATTCCCCCGGTGCCCTCCTCTCCCTCTAGTTCCTACCGGTCTTCTCGCCGTCGCAACCAGCATCGCTCGAACATTTCTTTCTTTCTCACAACGCAACACCAACAAACCGACAGTCTTTTCCATTGCTACTGTTTCCAGCAGACAGTAGCAAGCAGTCCTTACCCAGCGGCACCACGCCAAAATGAAGGCGACAGTTTTCATCCTGGGCACGCTCGCATCGATTGCCGTTGCCGATTCCCATGCCCATGGGCATGGGCATGGGCATAACAATGCGCACCGGCGCAGAGCCCACCATCAGCACCACAAACGCGCTACCGTAGTCGAGTGGGTGACTGAGACGGTCTGGGAGACCGTGACGGAGATTGTCGACAAGTCGTCTACGGAGACGATCTTCCCCAAATCCACGTTTACTCCGCCGGCAGCTGCGGCTGCCCCAGCTACTACCGGACGCCCAGGCCAGTTCTTCGAAGGCGCCACGGTCATCCAGAATGCACCGGCTCAGACGAGCCAGCCGGCGCCTGCTCCGTATGTTTCAACGGCGCCTGCTGCCCCCTTGCGACCTGCTAACATGCCTTCGGCGCATAGTCCTCCGCCTTCACCTACTCCTGTCGCTTCCCAACCATCTCCTCCGGCTCCCGTGGCCAACAACCCTCCGCCGCCTCCTCAAGTCCAGGTGGCTGACCCAAATCCTGCGCCCGTCCCAGGAGGCGCGACCACACACGCGGGTGACCTCACGTTCTTCACCCTCGGCCTTGGCGCTTGCGGTTTCAACGACGCCGGCAAGGATCACAGCACCAACGTTGTGGCGCTTTCCTACCGTCTCATGGGCGACCGTTCCAACGATAACCCCTACTGTGGACGTACTATCACCATCTCGTACGGCGGCAAGACCACAACCGCGGTTGTCCGCGACAAGTGCATGGGATGCGCGCACGACAACATTGACGCCTCTGAGGCGCTCTTTACCTTCTTCCAGCCGCTAAGCACAGGACGCTTCCAAGTTCAGTGGTGGTTCAACGACTGATGGGACACTCGAGTCTTTACCTCCCTGAAATTGGTAGTGAGGAATTATGCGTTCGATTCTGTATTTTGATGAGGATGATGAAGGCATCGCGTGCGATGTGACTGACTTATGAACTTTTGATTTTGTCATGGTTGACACATTTTCTGCGTGCCCTGCGAAAACTCTCGGGGACGAAGAATAGACGCGGAATCAGGGCATATTCGCCATGTTGGGTTGATTTCAGGAGAAATGGAGGATACTTTCCAGCCTGTATTCAATGTTTCGTGTATATATTGACTGGTTAGACTTGGGAATCGGGACGGATCATGACCTTTGTGTCGACGTTGAATTTGACGTACGAAGTATGATGCAAGACGTAATTCCGAGGATTGTGCGAGGAGCCTGAAATTGCTGTTGAGCAGCAGTGGGTTCGTTTGTGCAACCAACCGACGGCAGCACAGCCTCTGGGCCAGGCACAACCGAATATTGTCCAGCTCCTTTTCATTTATCCCCTGAGCGACATAAGATCAACCACAATGCTATAGCTGTTATACCTGGCTGTTATGGCTTTCATTTTTCTTATCTGTGAAAAGTTTTTGGTCGTGGAATGACGTCAGCCAATCCGTGATGGCGATGGCAGCGCTTTCCAACGTGCGCGCGGTCAACCGCCGCAATCTGGATACTCTGCGGCGTTCACCCGCTCCCGAGATCGCTGGCGCTCTCGGCGACCTCGGTACCTTTATCCCTCTCACCCTTGCGCTCTCCCTGCGTGGCTCCATCGACCTGCCCGCGACGCTGGTGGCATCGGGGGTATTCAACCTTGTGACGGGCGCTGTATTTGGGGTTCCCTTACCCGTGCAGCCGATGAAGGTATTGTACATTCTTAGCCCGTTTACCTAGTTAGGTACTCTGAATAGCTACTAGCGCTGGATAAAAACTAAATCACTACACGGGAAATCACAGGCCATCGCAGCCGCCATCCTGGCCTCGCCCGTCCTCCCCCTTGCCACGCCCCAGCTTGCAGGCTTCCTCGTCTCTGGCGCCCTCTTCCTCCTCTCCCTGACGGGCCTCCTTCGCACTCTCGCCGAGCGGATTCCCTCCTGCGTCATCAAAGGTATCCAGCTCGGCACGGGGCTCTCCCTCCTTACCTCTGCCTCCCCACTTCTCCTCCCGTCCCCGCTCATCGCAACCCTCGCCTTCCTCCCCCTGCTATACACCATCCGCTCCCCTCGCTTTCCTTACGCCCTACTAGCCTTCGCAGCCGGCATCGCCTTCGCCATCTTTACCACCCCAGCGTCAGACCGTCCTAGTCTGTCGCCATGGATTCCCTCACCCACCATCCCGTTCTCTAGCGACATCCACCCAGCGCTATCCATGGCCCTCGCTCAACTCCCTCTCACGGCGCTGAATTCCATCATCGCAGTCACGGCGCTATCAACAGATCTGCTCCCGGAGGTTCCGGCGCCTAGCATTACGGGATTGGGTATCTCCGTAGCGATGATGAACCTTACAGGAATGTGGTTTCGCGCTATGCCCGTTTGCCATGGCGCCGGCGGTCTGGCTGGGCAATGGCGGTTTGGAGCGCGAAGCGGAGCGGCGGTCATGGTATTGGGAATGGTGAAGATGGTGGCGGGAGTGGTGGGAGGGCATCAGTTGGTAGGAGTTCTCAAGGCATTTCCGGGGGGCGTGTTGGGAGTCATGCTGGTCGCGGCAGCAGTGGAGTTAGCGAAGGCAGGATTAGAAGGGCTGGGAGAAGATGGGGTTGTGGTTGCGTTAGTGACTGCGGGAGCAATGGTGGCGACGAGGAATGCTGGTGTGGGTTTCGTGGTTGGGTGGATGTGGCATTGGGCATGTATGGCTGTGGATGGCGGCGAAGGTGGGGGAGAGAGGAGGGCACTATTGAGGGGGGGGGGGGAAATCCGCTGTTGATTGTGCCCAGGACGGGAAATTGTGAGGTTAAAATCCAGTTGTGCCCCTGTCTTGGTCGTGGCTAGAAGCATTCAAGACCAGTAAAAGCAAGTGCTTGAAGAAGATACCTAGACACCTGGTGGGAACAATTCAATGTAGAATTAAATGAGGGGGGTGCTCATTCACTTTTCTAATCTATAGTGCCACGCAGGTCTGTCCCGGGGCGGTGTGCCACTCCTCCAGGCTCAGGAACAACCACTAGGTAGTTAGCATTGCCGAAGAGCCATCAGACCCAACTCCCTGGAACCAACGAAGGACTCCAACACATCCGGTCAACACGCTCATGCCACGAGTCCGACCGCTGAGTGGCATCTTGCAGTGTGGAGTTCTGTTTGATCGTGCACAGCAAAAAATGGTACAGGCCAAGCAGATTCGTGGCCACCACGACCACAGTGCCTTCGATGGTGATGGCTACGATAGCCTGGGCGTTGTATTTCCCTCTGCTGGTGTTACTATGTCTCTCGGTCTATTTGGGGGGTGAGAGTGGGAGAGGGGAGAAAAAAAAATGTACAAAGGGGGAAACCCGCAGTTGTCAAAGAGGAAGCAAAACAAAGTAGGTCCGGGGGGAAAAGGTAAGATGGAACAAAACAAAACAAATACCCCTGAAGCCTATATACCGCTACCAGCGATACAATAACCCCGACAAGCCCGTCTTGTAGCAGCGGTAGGTGAATCTTGTTGATGAGCCAGACGTAGTTTCGACGCCAGCGGATGGCAAGCCAGCTTACTTGGACGGAAACGCATCAGCTTGATACAAGAAAAGAGAGCATGGGCGTACCAGGGTCGGAAATAAAAGAACAAACAACATACACCCTGACAATCCCACCCCGACAAGAACAAATCCTCCAATCGTAACCGCCTCGTTCGCGGCTGCTGCTGACGAGGGCACGGGAAACGCGCCGGGCACGATAGCGAAGCCTACAAGTAGGACGAAGGAAAAGACGCAGGCGAAGATGTTGTGCAGACGGGGGACTGCTTCGAGCGACAATAGCATGGAGAGGTAAGCCGGGGATGCGCGCGTGGTAGTCTGGATAGTGGGCCGCTGGCGTACAAAGTCTTGCGAGCGGGTTTCCATAATTTCTTGGGCGTGATCTCAGGTTCCTTACCTCATTATTTGGAAAACAAGCGGTGTTTACGTCAACGAATAACGGGAGCAGAGGGGAACAAGGGGTTTTATCTCCGAGCCTAGCTTAGGAGATAATCGAATCCGGCTTCGTATGTGTGCCTCAACAGCGGCTGGAATCACCGAAACAATTATCGCAGCTGTAGATCGGCGGGATATCGGGGAAGCTGCTATTCGGATGACGAGGGCAATGAATCACACCAAAAAGAATGAGATATAACACCAATCCTACGCAGACTGAAGGTAACACTCCGATTTCTGGACAACTTGCCGAGCGCAGATAGATCCAAGTACCTGACCAACTCCTTGTCTAGCGGCAAGCCTCTCATGGCAAGAAAAGGGTTGACCGGGTGGTATCTGGACCTCGACAAAGCGCCATGTCTCAAGGAGGTACCGTTTAGGGCTAGGAGAGGAGCTGATCACATCGAAGTGCAGATAACTGCATGTCAATTGACATCTTGCACTGTGGATTTCTGGCAATTGCCTCATAATAGGCCGAGATATAACAAGCAATGTTGAGACTTGTAACTTTGGTGATATGCTGTTGGCGTACCCTGTCAAAAGCTCATGCTAAACTAACGGGGGGAGGCGTGGTGTTGGAAATCGCTGCCTGTATTTTGGCTTCGAAAGTGGGTATGACGGACAGTGATGACTGTACGTGTATCCGGTAAGCTTTTGAGCATCAGCCTCCAAAAGGAAATATTTTCCCCACCAGCCAGCCATTCCGGTGAAGGTTTACAATCCAGAGATTGTTCGCACATACTGGCTCAACCTGCCTAGGCATCTCGACATCTCTTTTTTTTTTTTTTCCCCCCCGCCAATGCTTGATGATAGAAACTAAGGCCTTAGTATTCCAACTAGACCACTTGAAAATGGTTTCCCAAGCACAAACCTCTACTAAATCCCACCAAATCCCGCGTT
>Ga0247765_1000139_pt1 | contig 57551 bp, 63 predicted proteins | sample UWRJL106311C6_FD_179949 | JGI IMG/M metagenome (GOLD analysis project Ga0247765, IMG submission 179949) | Plant litter microbial communities from Arlington Agricultural Research Station in Wisconsin, United States - UWRJ-L106-311C-6 | ecosystem: Environmental > Terrestrial > Plant litter >... | reverse complement strand
GGTGGTTGTTGTTTTGGGGGGGGGGGGGGGGGTTGTTTTTTGTTCGGCTCTTGTTTATATACCCATGGATTGGTTGGCTGGTGGGAGTGGGAAAAGGCAAGGTACACCTAGGCAGGGAAAAGTGCATCATAGCTGTAAGTTTAGGTTGGGCATGTTATTGTCATTGCCAGAAGGTCAATGCCGATTTTACGGGATTATATCATCTACTGGGTTTATTTGCTTTTTGGTATGGGTAAACCCCTCTCCGACAGAGACAGTTGTGAGATTCGGCTCGGTGAGATTCGTGTTGGTGAGATTTAAGGAATGGCGCAATCGCTCCACTCCACTCCACCATTACACTACTTACAAGCAGCACAATATTTGCCACTCATCAACCCAAAGGTCTGGGTAGTCTATCTTCGCCGAGGCATATCATAAAAGTATACAACCTCCACCAGATATTATAAACCACCAACGAATAAAATGGTAACCCTCTCGCGCTCCTCAACCTCCCTTTCACGCCTAGATACCTAGGTACATGAGGAAGAATACTCACCTAACAAAAGGTCCACGCCGATGCATCCAACTTCGCCACGGGCGTCACAAAAGACCAAGCTTACGAGCAGGTACTCTTGCAAGCCGAAGGGCTATTTTATGAGCAGCGGAATTGGGTATGTGTTTCTTTTTTATCTTTTCCTATCCTATTCCAATTGAGTGGTTGTGTTTATGCTTTTGTGTTGGGCTCAGATGGCTGGGCCAGTAAGTAAGGCTTGATTGGATGGCTGACCATGCTGGTGGTATTGTTAGGTCTGGTAAGAATCACCCCGTCTTCTTTCTTCAATATTTTCAACTCCCCGGGACATAACTGGGTGCAATGGGAAACAGTTGGCGCCAAACGGTCCCAAACGTCCAATTCAGAACTCCTCCTGTCGCTCGCTGCAGTTACAGACAAGCAAGACGAGCAAGAGGGACAAAACGAATGAAACTAAAACCGTGCGGCGGCTAACGAGGCTTTCCCTCATTCGTATCCAACAGCAACCTTTCCAATACGGCGTCTCTCCTCTGGCATGCCTACCACTCGATACCGACACCGTCAAACCATGTGAATTGGGCTGGTTCGTCATGTTTTTTTTCCCCCCAAAGTCCCTTCTTCCCCCTCCCTCCCTGTTTTCTCCTTTTTTTTCTTCCCCCTTGATCCCCCTTGATTTCCTATTCTCCAGTCCCTTGATTTTATTTACCTTACCTTACCTTACCTCTCCTTATCTTACCCCTTTTCCTCCCCCCTCCCCCCATATTTACGTCCCGGGCGACTTAACTCTATTCTCCCTCTCTCTCTCCCTGTCCCTCGCTTTCCTCCTCTCCCTCGTGTTCTTGGTTCTCCTTCCTCTCCCTTAGCTTCTCCACCCTCTTCGATCAACCCCACCTTACCTCTTTCTCCCTTATTTCCTCTTTCCAAAACGCCCGGGCAGATGCTAACCAGCTACCTACCTATCTTAGGCTTCTACACACTTGACCCTCTCAGCAAACCCTCTACCCCCCAGCTCATCCTAGGTCCCTTCCAAGGAAAAGTAGCATGCCAGATCATCGCCTTTGGTCGCGGAGTATGCGGTGCTGCTGCAGCTACAAAGGCAACACAGCTGGTTCCCGATGTCGACGCTTTCCCAGGGCACATCGCCTGTGACAGCGACAGCAAGAGTGAGATCGTTGTCCCAATTGTTGTCAACGACGAAGTGGTGGCCATTATTGATGTCGACTGCGCTGTGCCCGGCGGGTTCGATAATGTAGATCAAGAATGGCTGGAGAAACTTGCCAACTTGCTGGCGGCAAGCTGTGACTGGCCATGATACTTAGAAGGCCACCCAAGGAAATCATTAATGCCACAAGTGTCACCGCGAACATGACTTCATCAACTTATATTGAATTATGCCTTCCCGGCCTCATTATTCCTCACATGGGATATTACCGGTCTGGACTCCAAAAAAAGCAAACAGATACATGCAAACCCTGCGTAGAGATAAAGCGCTTTCTAGTCGAAATGCCGCTAAGAATGTCCAGCCTCTCACAGTAGCAATGTCATGATCAAAGCCACTACCATGGCCGCTCCAGTCAATACAAGATGCATCTGGTCCGCATCCCTCACCGAAGAGACGCCATCGTTCTTTTTGGGCGCCATTGTGGGTGTTCCTGATCCCGGAGCCGCGTCGCCAGTGCTGGTGCTCCCCGCATTCTGAGATCCGGTCCCTTTCAGGCCCGGGCCGGGACCTGCCCCGTTCTTCATGTAAACTTTGGCTCCCTCGGGTATGGCAGGGAGAAGCGTCGAATCAACAAGCCAGCTCGAATCTTGCGTTGGGCAAACAGACGCCGCGTGCGTTGTTAGGCTCGCACCGCCATCGCCACTAGGTGCTGGATTGGCAGCAAGAGCGCTTGCATACCTAGCAAAACCTGGCTGCTCCCTGACGGTGGCCCCCTTCTGGCTGGGGATTTCGACGATGCCGTAACCATTCACTTCCATAGCATACTCATACATGAGTCCGCCAGAGTAAACGTTGGTCATCTGCTTACTCATGAGAGCGGCGACCTCTCCGAAGTCTCGCCCATTCTGGGTACACCCGTACTCGGACAAGCTGGCCCTCCGTTAACAATCCTTCCTCGGCAAAGCTCGATGCCACTTACAAAATGGGAAGTCCATAATCAGTAAAGTTCTGGACTTTGATGTTCCAGCCTGACTGGACAAAGTTGCTGTTGCACCACGAGTAATCATTCTACACACATTAGCTTCCGACAAAGGAGCGAGACTGGACGTCGTACAAAAGCAAAAAAGTCACTCCGCTCGTCGTCGGTCCCGCAATTCATGTACTGGGCAAGCTGCATGCGGTTCAAGGCCACATCAGCAGCCGAATAGCCAACGGGTATCTGACGGTAGCCCCTGTTGGCAATGTACTGGCGCATATCACGCGTGACGGCCTTGACATAGCGAGCAGATGGGGTGCTGGTGATGTTGTCGTTGACCACCTCGTTCCCTGAGAAGAAGGCCAGTGTATTGTCATATTTGGCAAAGGCGTCAATCGTGGCGAAGACGCTCTGGAGATAGACAGCATTGTACGATTTGGCCGGCGAGTAACGGTCGATTGAGTACAGAGGGTTGTTGGCGTCGAGGATGACGTAGATGCCAGCATCAGCCAGGGCATTCATGCATGTGTCGTGGTTGGCCGAGTTGTCCGTGATGTAGACCCTGACCGTGTTGATTCCCAGCTTCCTGAAGGCCGCCACATCTCGTTGACAGACGGCTGTGTCCGCCAGGGGGTCCGCCGCGTCCGAGGAACCACCCGGTTGGTAGTCGACGCCGCGGATGTAGAACCGGGTCTTGCCCTTCCAGAAAGCTGTAGCAAGAGAATGTCAGAATACGCATCGAAAAAGAAAAGGCTCTGCCAGACACACCATTCCCTGACACTGTCACTGCTGGCAGCGAGCCCCTCTTGCTCGGCGGCTCCTGTTTCGTGGGTGTAGGCAACGCCTGCACCAGGCCAGCAACAGCTGCCAAGGCGTGTGCCAAGACTGTAGATCGCATCTTTATTTTGGCTTGGCAGATCGTTGGAGAGGATGACGTGCAGTTCGGAAGCTATACCGATCCAACTACAGAGACGATCCAAGAAGTCGAGTGCCAACGAAGGTGGAGGCCGAACTGGGGCAGGCCAACAGAGACAGGAGTGTGCAAGTGAAGTGTTGCTTGTCGTTTGAGAATTAGAAGAAGTTGGTTTAATTTTCCAAAAACGTCGCCTGTCAATAATTGGAATGGGGTCTGGGAAAATGTATCGTTGTCGTTTCGTGTCGTTCAATCGTGAGCAAAGAAGATTTGGTTTTGGAAAAGCAAAAGACGAAAGTTGAAGAGGAGAGAGGAAGTAAGTCGAGTGAGCTTTAGCGGCGAGAAGACCAAGAGGAATGGAGATTGCTGTCCGTGACTATCACAGTGCACGCAGGCAGCCTTCTTAACCTTGGAAGGGGTGTGTTGAACAGCAGTAGGGAGCAGCAAGGGCAGTCAATGACTGGCAAGAGCGAGTGATACGTGGTACCGGAAGCACCGCACAATAAATGTGAGGAAGTCGCGATCCTGTCATGTCACACTCCGTGCGCCGTTGCCTGGCGAGCTTCTCCAGCGGCCGATTGGTGATCCGCTCTTGCGGGGCCCATGTCATACTCTGCTTGTCATTCCTCTGAGCTAGGTGTCGGTGGCATATCATGGACAGCCTGTTGGACTTTGAAACGCTTTGTATGTTTCTCTAGATATGTGTCATCCGTCGTGTTTCGCCTGCTAATCTCAACGCCCAGTCCCTTATGTTGCGAGGGAAACCGAGCGCCACACCATGTACCACCTGCCTGCGCGTCGAGATCAGACGGAGTTGCGTGCCACCTGCAGTTTCACCTGGGCTGCCCTCAAAGGTAGGTAGGTAACTGCGCTGGCGTATTGTACCGGTCGCTTGCTGTGTCATTATCGCCTCGGGGATCTGCCTACCATGCGGATACCTTAGTGATTCGCAGTGTGGACCGGGAACGACATGAGCCTACGTCACGGCCCGTCATTTCCTTTGGTGACTGTCCGTGGCAGATTCCTGGCAACTGTTCCTCCTGGATTTGGGCAGCTGGCGTTGGTCTAAGAACACGAACAAACCCCCTCACTTCACGGTTCGGATGACGCAGACAACCAGCAACCTAGAAGGCTATACAAGATATTGATTCTGCGAGATCCTCTCCCCACCACTGATCTCTCCGCCAGGATACTTTTCTGGTCTACTTAAAGCCAAACAAGGCTAAAATGGCAAGCAGCACCAGGTTCTCTTCCCCACGGCCGCCGCCTAAACAACCTGCACGTAGCTCGCCGGGACACTTCGAGTGACGCCCCCTTTTTCCACCTCGGCCCATCCATCTCCTTGATCTTCGCGGATGAGCACGAACCGCTCTCCCTCCACCATGCTGTGCTCTGCCTCGCTTTGAGCATTGTAGTCATACAATGCTTCGACATACTTGAGCTTCTTTGCGCCTCGCCTTGGCGCAACAGCCGGGCCCCTCTTCTTGGTTGCCCCAGTCGAACCTGTGGCGGCCGAGGCGCCCCCGATAGAAGACCCACTATTCGAGTATGCTGATGCCGGCCGTCCCGATTGGCCCGTATGTTGTGGCGCCAGGGCCGCCGTCGCTGGCGTCGATGCGACCAGCTCAATATAGGACGCGGGTACGAGGCCCTCCTTGTAGCCTGCGCGTACCTTGATCCATCCACTTCCCGCTGCAGGGCTTTTAGTAAACAAGTGATCAAGCAGAGGGGAAAGAAAGCTCACTATCTGGCTCGAGAACCACGAGATCTCGCCCCTCGGACACGCTCAATTCACCCTCTCCACCAGCATCGAACGAGTAAAGCATTTTTGCTTTCTGTTGCTCCGCTGACCCATTTGTCGGAGTACTACCCGGCAACTCGCTGATGTATGCCGCAGGTGGCGGTGCCACGACGCGATTCTTTCTCGGAGCGCCGCCCGTCGTGGCCGTCGTGCTGATCGAGGGGGTGGGCCGTGTACTCGCTGGTGTATCGGGCACGGCATCCTCCGTCGGAGACATGGGACTGGAAAGAGTCCTCGCTGCCGCGTACCCCGAGCTCAGCGAGCTCATCGTATTGGATCTATCAACACCGGGCAACTCTGCCGTGCCGGCGACATGCTCTGCCGCTCCGCTGGGCTTGAGCAACGCATTGGCAGCTTCTTGTCGTTCTTGCTTGAGCTTCTTGCGCTCCTCCTTAGACTGTTCTCCAGGACACTCGGCCGGCACCTTCATCTCGCACTTGCTATGGCATGTATAGCCGCAGTCGCGACAGTCGAATCCCTTGGCCGATAATCCCCATATCCTCTCCCCGCAGAGGTCACAGTTCGTCGGAATCTTGAACGTCTGCGACTTGAAGTTATGATTTTTGGCACCCAGCGTCACGTCGCCTACAGCCGACGTGATGGTGGATGTTTCCACCTCTGCCGTTAGCCGTTTCCGATCCAGTTGGTGCAATTCTTCCTGCATGAGAAAAATCTGTGCTACTACTGTGACCTCGTCTTTTTGTTCTGTTCCGTTCCGTATCTTTTCCTTGATCCGCTTCACCGATTCCACTTCACGGCGCTTCTTGTCCACCTCACGCCGTAGCTCACCGAGTTGGCTTTTGGATTTGTTGAGCACGTTTCGCAAATACACCTTGGCGGCCTCGTTAACGACCATAGCGTCGTCGTCGTGCCACACGGGACTGGGCTCAAAGGCTTTGTCTGGCGGCTCGACGAATCCGCCCATATTGTGCCGTATAAACATCATCGAGTCCAGATGCGGCTGATTCCGCGTGATCTCTTGCGATAACCTATCGATCTGGCCCGAACTCTGCTGGAGCAATGTCGATTCGAGCTGCGATGCCAGCGTCCATAGTCCGTTAAGCTTGAGAGTCCGGAATTCTGACAGGTCCTGGAGGCTGTCCATGAGTTCGGGTAGGTATTCATGATAGTACTTTTCCTTCTGTTTGTTGGTAACATTGATCGAAATCAGATAGGTGTTTTTGACGTTGTTCATGTCCAGAATCTGCTGCTGGAACGCGCTTTGGGCCTTGGCCTTGTCAAACGAAGATTCCGACTTCTTGCGCTTGCTCTCCACCTCCTGGCAAGCCGTGTCATATTTGCCCTTGACCTTGCGGAGGTCAGTATAAGAAGCATCCCTCTCCTTCTCTAGCTTCTCAGCATACTCGGAGTGACGCTTGCGCAGCTCCTCAAAACGGCCGGCTACATGTTTAAGGGGTTCGGCCACTCTGGTGATAAGTTCGTTGCCGTACTTTTCGTGTTCTTCCGCCCGGGACTCGAGAGTCGTCAAATGCGTAGTCCACGTCGTTAATGAGGCACTGTCCGGAACGATCCCAGTTAGCTTCTACCCCTTGAGCAACCTCCACCCCCCATGTGTGCATCCCAAAACTCACCTCTCCAATGACCCGGGTGTCATAGTAGGCGTATCACCTACGCTCAAGCTTGCCGACTTCCTCGTCTTCTTCTCAAAGTACTTCTTCGCTAGGGCGTTGAGCTTGGCGCTGTACTCCTTCTCAATGATGCTGCGCTCGCGGTAGAAGGCCTGGATATCCTCCAGCCAGGCGATACCGTTGGCGACCCACGCGTTGGCCGGCTTGAACCCATCCTGTATGCAGACAATTTCCAGTCAGCTACTCTCTTCCACCCTCTATCATTCTCTGGCATTCCGACTCCGCAAGAAAAAGAAAAGAAGAAGACGAACTTTAAGTTCAGACCCAAACGTGGGCGCAACATCAGCCTCTGCCATGCTTTTCCCCCCCTGTTTCCCGTATTCCCTTCCAAAATCTTTCCTCGGTTCCCCTACCCCAAATGTTCCGTGAAGCGGCGGCGACCAGTCAACGGCGGTGTCGGGAAGCTCGTTCTAACCATACAATGGCAGTGGTTCGTCAGATAGCAGACCGAGGACAAGTAGGGTATGTGTGAGAGGTAAGGTTTTTCCAGTGGGCGGCGACGTGGTGGGTTGTCGCGCATCCTCAGTGTGGCTGTTAATAAGGTTGGGGGAAATCAGGTCGATCTTGAGGGGGAGGCGCAAATGGATGATAATCAACCCCTCCAGTGCGGTTCGGTTCGGTTGGGGGCTGCGGGGACCCGCCCGCAGGATGCGAGGTGAGCAGTGTTATTCTAGTTGGTTAGCGGGTGGCTAAAACTGAATGCACCCCAGCCTGCAGCGGAACAGCGGGAGCCTGAGCCGAGAACACAGGACTGATGAAAAGAAAACTCTAAATAGTTGAAGTGTCGATGTTCGTACGCTGGGAGGACATGGGTTTCAGACTGGCAGTACGATGTACCTATCTCGGGCAATCGACTGCCCCCCGTGAGAGCGATCACGATCAGTAGCCTGACCCGACGGATTTTTCTCCTTGGCACTTCCCCCTACAACAACTCAGCAGCAGTGGAACCATTCAACCAGGGAATTCTTTATTCTTGTCAAGGCAGACCGTGAAGGATATATGTCATGCTTCATGATCAGAGAAATTCATTGTACAAAGCTCTCAGAGTCAGGGCCTCAACACTTCTCCGGAACATACCCGAATACACATTCAACAAGATCCACGCTACCCGCTTCAGGCGGATTTCCGAAGAGCAGATGCTGCCTTCAGACGTCATCAATTTTTTTCTCTTTTTGCACAAGCAATATACACCCACGAGACAAGACGAGTCTTCAGGCCGTCCTTTGGCAATACATCACGTGGATGTTAGATTCGTGATATTCTCTAAACAAGACATTAGGGTATAACAAGTCCACAGCAACCTATCGACTCTCAACAAAACTTCCCAGCTCTCAATATTGGTATCGATGTACACCTCCAAAGAGATAAGAAAAACATGACACGGAATAAATTCCAATAGGCAAATCCAATGCACCAACGGCGGTTTGTCAATTTCGTGGCAGCTTAGAACCACCTCCGGCGACGCGGCGGGGGAGCAACATACTCCCCCTTAATTGGGGCGGCAGCTTGACGACGGCGGTGTAGCCTGCCAGAGCAGCAGGTCAAGAACACAACAATAGTTCCGAGCAGCGAGCAAATGGCTGATACCAGCGTGGTCCAGGCAGCCGCGCCATAGTAAGCGTTGGCGCCAGTGTTGTTGTCGTTCACATTCGACCTGACAATGCTGAAAAGGACAAAGTCGATGATAAGGGCCACGGCCGTTGTCAAGAACGCGAGAAGAGCCACCAGGGAGGCGAGTAGTGAGCCAACAATGCCGGCACCGAGGGCCAGCATAAAGGCAATGAAGTTGAAGCCGCAGGCGATGGGGTGGAGGATCATGGCCTTGGTCAGCGACCGGGTGGTGTCGGAGGCATAGTCGGAGAAGTCGGTGCCGTCGACGGCGTTCATGACCTCGGCGGGACTATAGCCGACCTGAGATGGAGAACAGTCATCTCTGTATATAGGTTAGCATCTGAAGGATATGCTTCAATAAGAGACTCTACGTACCCATCAGGGAGATTGTTTCTGCACCAACCAAAGGTACCAAAGGCTACATTGCGATGATCCAGAGACGACTGGGCGCCGAGGTCGACTTTGAGAATACCAATGTCATTTACGACCGGTGCAGAGATGCAAGTGATGATCAGCAAAACTGTCGCTGCGAGGAGCAGGAAGGTGCCGACGTGGTGGAAGAACCCAGTCCGTGCCATTGTGAATCTGGTGTCGCAATGCTCAGGTGAAGAGTATCGCGGGAGATGCAATGAAGTGTGGTGTTGGGATGATCGCTGGGCAACGTGGCATAGTTAGGAAGGAGGGAACCTGACTGGATATAAACCGTTCAAAGGGGGGGCTTCCCTGCGGTGCCGTGATAGCCTCAAGGGGGAACGGCGACGTCATCACTGCTCCAACCATCCAGTCTCGTGCCAAGAGTATAGTGCTGATGGGCTAGTGGCTCGGCTAACAAGGACAGGTTCTGGCAGTGGAGGAAGGGCCGGTTACGACGGCCTTGTCTTGCATCGTGGACCAAGGAGGTGTGAGAACCTGCATCTCAGAGCGGCCCCTGCAGTCCACTGGCGATGACGTAGCTGGGGTGCAGCCAAGATCGGCGAAAAGTGGGGCTTGGCATTCTAACCGTGCCCTGTTTGGTGAATTTCTCGGTGGGGTGGACCCAGCTGCAATGACGGCACAGACAGGTCGACCAAACAGCTTCGATGCAAAGCCTCGAGATTCGTGGCCATTCCACCCTTTTGTCTTGTTTGTGCTGCCATATGCGCCGAGCTGGCGGCCTCCGCCCACGAACGAGAGAGTGCACTACAAGTCGTGAAGGGATCAGCTCGGCTGTAAAAGCTCGATCAGATCCATCAACCTTCCTGATCTGCAACAGCTTCTACCCACTGGGTTAAGATGCCGAGATGCTGGGCGTAAAGCCAGCTGGGTGAAAGGAAGCGGTGAGATGGCAGGTGCTATCACCTGATCTTTGCAGACGCCGCGTCATGCTCGAGCTTAGACTTCCAGACACAGCCGCAGGATGGCCATGGCTAACATTTTATCGTCTTCGTTGAGCGATTGATGTTAAGGTACCTTGGACATACGTTCAAGGCCTAATATGCCGTTTCTGCCTTGTCCGTTGCCACTAGGTTGAGGGATTCAGATGTTCAAGGCTTGCCCGCCGTTTCAAGAACCAGATGTGAATCGTGAGCCCCGCTAGCCGCCGAGTTTTGTTCCGTATTCTGGCCCGTAGCTTGCTGCGTCGCAGTCTCGCGAAGGGCTCTCTGCGCCACGCCGGCCTCGTACATCTCGACAATGCTCTGCATGGGTCGGCTCCTCAGCTTCCGTATCCTTTCGCGCTGGGCAGCGTAGTCTTTCGCGTCACCCCCGGTATTCTCCGGGCCTGTCCCCGTCCGCCAATCTCTCAATGCGGTGGCGGCCATATCTCGCGGAATGGCATGTTTCAGCGCAGTGCCGACGAGTCCATCCTGCATGTATGAAAACTCTTCGAAAGGGCTGCGTTCGTCGGGCCAAGGTCCGTAGAGAGGGGACGATTCTATATTCCGAAAATGCGGGTGCGTCTCCCCACTGAATGCGTGCACCGTAAATGTCTTCCTGGTTGTCACATCGCTCGGTGTTTTGTTCGTATCCGGCGGCGGGAGATTCGTGGGGGGCTGGCGGTCGAATTCGAACTGGATGGGAGAGCTGGCGATGAGCTCTTGGGCCAATTCGGCAGTTTTTGTGACGGAGACAAACGATGAAGGATCCTGTGCGTGTCAGTTGGCAGGGCGTAGTCAGTCGGGTGTGAATGACTTACGCGTAGCTTTAAAAAAACTTCGATGTCGCCATGTTGTTTCAGCACCTGCAAGACAGCTCGACGCTCCGATAGGCTCACCGGTGCAGGCTTGACTTTGAGATATATGGACCGAAGTCCAACTGCTGATCTAGAAAGGGACATGGCTGTTGTGTGATTCCGCTCACTGGTAGTAGGTAAGGTACCTAGGTAGTTTGGTCGATGCTATCTTCTGGACCAGCTCGGGTGGCTTCGTCTGGTGGGTCCGAGCCAAGAGATTTTCGGCAACGACACCACCACCACGACCGTGCACGAGAAGCAGCGAGATCAACGAAAGCTACCACATCTACAGGATACGAGCCTCCGTTATTATCATCTATATCGTTTCCTTGCGGCCGGGATACACTTTTTCAGCGTCTTTTTCCTGTGGGAGGTGATTTGGACAGTAGTTGCGTGAGGTTTTGTCCTGTTTATTCGTCACGGCGCACTGCAAGGCTAACTTTTCGTCGAATAGTCGATCGCACTGCACAAATTCTCCCTTTTGCTTGCATCCACACGTGTACTTGTGATAGTACTGAGCGCACATGATCGCGAAATGCTGCTAACAGGAGACCCTGCGACGACTGGTTTCAAAGTGAGAGCGTTCTAGGTTCCATTTGTTGCGTCAGGTTCTAGATGACGAGACTTGATGTGGATGATCTTTTTCCTACCTGAAGGCAATATGTCAAAGTAAATGAGCGCATATGTAGGCATCACTTTTCTGACCATAAAGTGTCTCGGACGTGCGCGAGAGCACCTGCAATCAATTTTGAACCCTTTCGAGGGTTTAAATACCTGTCCCAGCGGCATTGAAGCTGTCAACCCGCTCCGCTGGGCCAGAAAAAGCAGTGCTGGGCTTTCCACTCAAGCCTCTCCAGAAATGCAATAGAGTATTTGCGGCCTTTGGTGGTTGGATGCTTTTTCATCCAACGGCTCTCAACTCAACTCGACCCTCCGAAGGGCTCAGAATTGCAGTAAGCTTCAACCCGACTGGATGGGAACTGCCCTGATTGGTTAAGTCTCAGCTTACCAGTGCCAAGTTGACACTCAATCCTCTCTACAGTCCAACCCCTGAAAGATTGTTCGCGTTGTACTTTACGGCTTGGTTACAGCCTGTGGACCAAAATTGCTCTGGTATTCTTTTTCTATTTTTGAGGGATTGATGATGGAAACTTGAGGCCTCAATGAAGAGGTTCAAGACCTTAGCGAGTAAATCTCAGGGGCTTGGATAGGCCTAAATATTCTACCTTAACCCCCTACAGAACAGCTTCCCAACCGTTCATGTATTGCACAAACCCCTCCTCGATACTCACCAAATCGCACGCTAACAATCTTTTAGGGGTTGGGTTGTAGAGTGGCCAGAATTGCAGTGAGAGGCTGTGCACGCAAAATCCAATACAGGAGCGTAAATCTTGGAGTTGAGTTTCTACCTAGGTAGGCAGGTAGGGTCCCAAATTTTCCAGGTTCGCGCACCTGCCTAATTATCCATGGTCTAAACAGGTAGCCAGCCTTGTCATTGTCAACTGTGACATCCCTGTGTCAATTGTCCGATCACGTAGTCCTCAAAGGCGTATGACAGAGGTTAGATGCCCATGGTAAAGGCGGAAAAGGTAGTGTACCAACATGAAGTATGTGAAGCACAGGGTGCGGGAACATAAGAAGCAGAAAAACAACTTGACTGGAGGCAGAGATTGAGATTCTGTGCCATGGTTCCCAATGCCAAACCCCCAACAAGCAGAGAGAAGGGGAAAGATGGCGAACACATTGAGGACTGGGATTGAATGGAGTCTGAACCTGGCCGCCCTACCGCCTCACCGCCTCACCACCCCTCTCATGAAAGTTTGCTCCCTAGTTCAGACACTCAGCGAGTGTACACAAGGGGGTCAAGAAATAGAGGCGCAGTCATCTTATCCCACCGCCGCGTTTCCAGAAACGGACCAGGATGAAGAAAGCACATCCAGCCACGGCATCAAAACCGAGAGGCTACCTGGTAGGTATCTACCAAGGGACTTTTGGAGTCAAGAGTTTTAAAGTTAAAGTATAAGTGATATATTGATATAAACTCCAATACACTGATTACCATCCCGGCACAACACCCCAGCAGCCGTATCAATCCTACCTCCAAACCCAAAGAAGTTTACAGGTTGACTCGTCAAGTGCCTAGGTACACCAGCCTTATCCAGACCTACCAGGCGTCCAGTCTTCTCGTTTCCACTATCCATGGCCGTGCCAAGCATCTTCTCACGTACAGGCCCGCTCTCCACCTCAGCCACCACCTCATGTCCCATGTCAAACCCCTTTCCAGATCACCGGGTGTCCGTGCCTACCTATTTATCAAACCATTCGAGCATCCACCAAACAACCTGTTGGCCACATCTCAACCTCCAGCACCAGCGAAAGATAATAATCGAACGAAAGACACGACAAGACAGAGCAAAGGAAAGACAGCCCTGCTACTAACACATCATTGAATGAAGGTATCGTACTTACCCTAACCTACACTACCTCGCACTGACCAGGAGGGAGCAGACGAAAGCGTTCCGCAGATCAACTCGATACTAATATCAAGTTCAAACGCGAGACAAAGGAAAAAGTAACGAGGTAAAAGCCTTAAACTCTCCTCCCATCCAGCCAAGCTCCCTCCATATCCAACTTGGAAACGTCTCCACCCGCCGCCGCCACCACATTCCTCACCGCCTCCAGTGTCTTCCTCTTTGCCTCTGCCGCCTCGCGCTCTCTGCGAGCTTTGGTCTTACTGCTCCCGCTTGGGGCCACGCCTGTCATAAGGACGGCGTGATCATTCGGCGTGAAATTGACGAACCCGTCAGCTTCCTTGTCACGTTCAAAGTTCTCCATATCTGCTGCTGCTGCTGCCGCTGATGCAGACGAAAGGTTGGCAGTGGATGTGCGGGCGGTCGAAGTGCGGCATTGATGGTGCGATGCATGAGACTTGCGTGGGCTACCGTTGAGGGTAAGGGAAGCAGATAGGGAGGCGTCGTGGTGAGACGATGAGACGCGGCGGCCGGTCCATGATTTGCGCTTACGGATAGATGAGGACGGGGTTGAGGCGTCGGCGGTTGCGGTGCGGAGGGCCTGCATTGAGGCACTGCGGCGATGGAGGCGGTTGGGAGGGCCAGTTGCTGTAGTGGGCGTTGTTGGGATTGAGCCCGAGCCGGACCCGGAAGCAGTGCGGGCCTTGCGGGGGGTGGAAGGAGCCATTGCTGAGGGCGCACCAGAGGCATGGTAGTGGTGGCGGGCACCCGAAGAGGGGGCTCGGGGCCTGGGCCGGCGCGGAGACGGGTTGGGATCCTGACCACGGCCCGGACGGGCTGCAGCGGTATTGGTGTTTTGAGGTAGCGGCGGCGGAGGCGGGTAGTGGAAGCGGGCTTGCTGTGCCTGAGCGGCGGCGAGCTGCAACGTGGGATGAAGCACAGCAGGTGCCGGACCGCGCGGCTGTGGCATGTGAATCATGAGCCCCGACGAGCTAAGGGATGCTGCTGCATCGTGCAGCGTCTCGGGCGTGTAACCTTGTTGCTGAAGTTGCTGGAATGCAAGCTGAAAGTCTGTCTTGTAGCTTGTGGGTGTCGTGAAGAAATCAGGATGGTCAATATCCATCTCCATGCCGTTGGTTTGCATGGTAGGATCCCACAACAGGCTACTGGTGTCGGGCACAGGGTTCGTAAATGAAACGCTCGATGCTGTTGTGGTCCTTGTGCTATCTAGAGCAGGCGTGTCGAGTGGTGTGGCCGGTATTCCAGTGCTGCCGTACCCCGAGAAAAAATCATGAGCTGCCCTGAGGTCGAACTGAGCCGCTCCGTGGCTCACCATCGCCGAGTTGCCCTCCGCCACCGAGTTCGTGAGTGCTGGCGATAACGGAGCGTTTGCTTTCTCAATGTTCAGGTTATATGGTCTGGGTCGACTAGTTGGCTTCCTCGTCCCCATCAAAGCCGTCGACAGGACAGGCGCCTGAGCGACAGTAGCGGGCCGCGTCACAGAAGACCGTTGATTCTGTTTTCCCTTCCCTTGAAACGTTGCCACCTTGGCCTTGGCCTTGGTATATAACGTCTCAAGTCTGCCGGCTTTCCTCGGGCTAATGGGCCGTGACGGAGGTGATGCGGGTTCCGATGCTGACGTAGCTGCCATGGGTGCACGCGGCGAGCGCATACTAAGGCCCTCAAGCCTCAGCAGTTCTGAATCAGAGATAGAGCCCATGCCGGGTGTTTCGTGACAGTGACGAGGCAATCCGCCCATATCAACCATGTCGAGATGTTGCTGTGAGCCCATAGCGCCTTGCTGTCCTCCACCGCCTCCTATCCTCCCTCCTCGGTGCTGAACCTGACGCTGAACCCCCGCAGATCCCGGTGGCGTGACAGTGCTGTGAAGACCGTACGAGCTGGATGTCGAGGCCGAGGCCGCCTCGGCCCCATCGAGGACCACAAATTCATCAAAGAAGTCGGCCTCTGACTGGTTCGCCCCCGCACCGCCTGCCCAGCAAAAGTTGCCCCCTCCTCCTTTGTTCTCCACGAGTGAGCACTCACTGCTGGAAAAGCCCATCTCTTGGACGCTGACCATTGTCCTTCTCCTCCACTTCTCAATGTGCTGCTTTTGCTGGTGTTGGGCTTGATCCTGGCACTCAAACTGCCCTGTGTCGAACGCAAGGAAGCAGAGTTGTTGATCGTGCTGAAATTGCTCTTGTTGCCTTTCGAGCTTTGTGTGTATGTGGCAAGAAGCCATGACGGCGGGGTCGGGACGGGTATGTCGTCTAGACGGTCAGACACTGTGAGCATCGGACAAAGTCAACAAACCCATTGGCCGTGTCCTAGCAACAGAGATTGTCACCAAACACACGAGACCAGAGGGGGGTAGAGCAAAAGCGAGAAAAGGGGGGGGAGGAATGTATGAGACATTTGTATGCCTTGTGGCGGCAGGGTCCGACCCCAACTGAGAAAGAGAAGGAATGGAGAGGGTGTCGTCTCCATCGACAACCCATTCCAGCTTCCACTAAGCGCCATCGTGTGGTTCGTGTTTCTCCACCGCTGATCTGCCAATTTGACCCTCGTAATGGACTATTCCGAATCTGATGTGCGACGAGCTCCGACTCGCGGACTACAGATAAAGAAAACATCCCCCGGCTTTGTATTGGGAGGGGGGTTCGGTCGAATTTGTTTTGCTTAAGCACAAAGGAACCGCTGTGTGAAGTGGAATGTGAATCTCGAGTTGTATACCTGCTATTGTCGAGTTGCCGCTGGACCACGGCACAATGGCAATGCCTCTGTTTCGCGGCGCCCGTGAAAGAAACCCCGAAAGTCGTAGCCTGTGCTGTGTCAATAACTTTCTCGCGCCTTTTTTCCGAGCGGTGTTCCCAAGAGGGAACGAATATGAAGCAGTCCAGCAAGGTTTGCCGGGATAATGATGATTTGATTCGAGACATTACGTCTCTTCCCCCATCTGATGCCACATGTCGTACATGAAAAACCCTACTCAGGACCCTTGAGGCTGAATGAATTGCTCCCTGCGCCCAGTCTTTATGACAATGCCGTGTTTGCCCTATTTTCCCCCCTCACAATGACAATCATCATGATATGCAGATGCCCCATAACATATGAAAGACAACAAAAAAAAACGACCGGGAACTCCTCAGATATGCAGCCCATGTCCTTGTCCGAACAAGCAACGGCAGGTCCTGCTGAACTCCGGAAAGCTGACTTGCTGAGGAAGGAAACGACCAACACCAAAGACCTTGAAATCAATGAACCCCGTGTTACTGGCTCCCTGGGTATATATGTACGCTTCCCACAGCTTCCCAAAACCAGAGCAGAAGACACAAAAGAAAAAGAAAATTAGGAGGTCATCGCGGCTGTGTATTATCGAGAGCATTGTGTTGTTGCGGTAACGGCTCCTGCATCACCACGGATATAATCGAGGAGGCAGACGACGATACAGCTGAGGACTTCTGTGTGCGCTGACTCTCCAGCTCTCTAGTTGCTTGCTTCCTCCTCCTGCGCATCCTCGGCTTGGCTCGCACAAGGTTCTGGCAACGAAGGGCAGCATCAGCCGATAGACGGTAACGGAGAGGCATCCCATGCGCATGTCGTTGCATGGTGCCACCGGGACTTGGCCGACGTAGACCGCGAGCTCGGTTGATCATGGCCCTCTCTTCCTCGAGAAGGGTATCTTCGTAGGTCGACGAAGGGTCGCCAGAACAGTATGCCTCATCAACTTCCAGGACAGTATCCGCTGCAGTGACGTTTATGCTCGGCGGAGGGAGCGGTTCAATGGGCTCCGGGTAGTGAATAATTGCCGATGCAGGCGTCAAGTTTTGTGTGGGTTCGTCTTGTTGAATGTCCATGGGATCGTCGACGCCATTTGTCAGGTATATGCCCGACGGCCGAAACGTTAGTGCATCTGGCACGCACTGCGACAACCGACCATCGGCGGGTGTCGTGGCGATGGGCGTAACAGGGGCTGAGAAAGCAGTCCTAGACTGAACAGAACCCGGTGAGTGAAGATGACCAAAAGCCGTGTCTACAGACCAATCGTCACGGGAGAAGTCCAGGGTTGGTGCCAACTTTGGAGGGTGGTCGGGGATTTTGGGGGTGCTCGACGAGCTCCTTGGTGATACTGCCGGGGGTGTGCGATCCGGCGGAGGGCTTGGTGATTGCAAGTTTTGCCGGCTCAGTCTCCGGACAAGCGTAGCAACGCTTACTCGGAGACGCGAAGGTCGTGTGGGTGTTGGAGCTGCTGTGGTTGAGGCTCCTCCCAAAAGTGAGGCTCGCAGCGATGGCCGAGGTTGGCGTTGCCTCTGCACTGCGAGTGCCGGGACCGAGGGCGTGTGGTCTCGAGATATAGATGTTAGTCCTGCGCTGGCGTCGAGCCGTGTCCCGGCGCCGTGGTGGCCCGACATGTCGGGACCGACGCTGGATCGAGTCCAGCTGCCACGGAGCAAAGGGAACGGCCGCGGCGGCGGGCGGGCGCAGCGACGGCGATTCTACCGAATGATTGGCGGTTTACGAGACATGGGCACCGATTCGTTTCTGCTTCGAGATCACAAAGATGGTTGGAACTGTGTTGTGTTGTTGGGCCGTGCTTGGCGATTGAACGTCGGTCGGGCCCGAGATGTGATCGCGCCTGCTGAGTTTACGAGTTCGGCTGGCGATAGGGCGGATGAGATCAAAAACTTTGGCCGTTCCAGCAGTTCGCGTCACCCATTAGTTTCGGGACGGCGTATGCCCGAATTGATTTTTTTGGCACACAGCACGAGGCGTTGAGGGAGAGAGGACAGAAGGAAGAGTGGAAAGAAAAGAGGAAAAGGCTAACTCCAAAGCTTGAGATGACGGGCTGCAGCCCGTTCGGAGGTAGCTCCTGGCAGCGGCAGGTGTGCACACTCCCTAGGAGTCAGGTGGCGAGCAAGCAGCTGTCCCAAGCACACACCAACTTCCAGGTTCCCATGCGGGCTCAGTGAGCGCAACAGGGCGCTTTGCGAATCACAGCACAGTCCAGGGCTTGGATCTGGGGTTCCGGCCGGCGTGATTGGACGCCATGTCTCGCCCATCTCGCACTGTCTGGGCGACCTGCAGCAAAAAGCACACCTCCCTGTCCTCCCCCAAAAAAGTCAGGGAACTGGAGAGCGTCCCAAGCTGCCGGAGAGCTCCCCCTCGCTTCGCCCTTCGTCTTCCCCTCCCAGCGGACAATTACCGCGGGCGAACAGGCGCCCAATGTTGCGCTGCAGCTGCCAACCGGCGATACTACCTCTCGGGGCATGGTCTTGTGGGTCGCGCAACAATGTCGCTACCGTTTGGCACAAAGGAAGACGAACGGGGCGGGCACTGGGAAGCTCGTTCCGTCCTGTTGGGTTTGGAGCAATTGAATGACAAGGACCCAATTCCAAGGGTGGGCTGGCCCTTGGCACTCGGCACGCACAGCGGACCACTCAGAGCCCGCCTTCCCGACTTGGAGGGTTCGCTCGAGCCAAGACAGGGCCTTCGGGCCATTTTGAGCAAGTGGGTCCACCGCTGCAACAGTGTGACTGTGCCGCCTCCACGCACTGTGCATATATCTTTTTCCGTCTTGTCGGGTCAGGCAGCTTCGAGGGGCAGGAGGGGGAAGAAGGCAGCCTTCTGGTTCTTCATCTGCCTCACAGCCTGCGCGAGTCAATTGCCTGAATCTATAGCATGAGAAACAGAATTATCGCGGTATGGTGTTTGACTTGTTGTGTGAAACTGACAAGGCAGTTTGGACTGTCCAAGCATTCCTGGCTTTTGGTTATTGGGACTTTGCAAATTGCTACAGAGCTGGCCCAACGTGGGAGCATCCACCGCAAAAAGCCTGGCGAGGCGGCAACGTTCCAGCAAATGGGCCCAGCAATGAACCCAGCAAAGAGTTACAGCCGAGGATTGAGTGGCCTCTTGCGCAATCCGGAAGGGTGATCGCCAAAAGTTCGTCTCTTTTTTATCCCGCGTTACCACAGCGCTGGGTTCTTCTCACCGCTTTCGTGCGGAGGAATTCTCCCTGATCAGACCCAAGTACTCATGGCGCGCCCAGTCTCATTGCAACAACTCCGTCAGCAAATAGCCGCGACACAGGCGCAACCGACTGAAAATCAGTGAGGGCAGGAGTCCGTCACTCTGAAGCAGCCACGCCCTGGAAATTCCACCGAGGTCTCTCCTTCCCGCGTTCCCAACACAACGAACGGGAAACCGTGTTTGTTCGCGAACCATTTGCCGGCCGGCAAACATTTCTTGTTCTTTTATGTTTTGCATGCCGGGGGCATTTGTCAGGCCACCCTGCAGTGCGGTGGACATGGCGCCCACTCAGATCCCAGGTTCGCTACTCCTATCCCGGATTCGGGCTTCAAACCTGCCACTCTCGGCGACCTGCTTTGTTCGCCTTTGTTTCGCATCCCGCCCTGGGACGCCGAGTCGTTCGGCCAGATGGCGTTCATGCAGACAAACCAACAGGCTCCGTAACTACCCGTCTCGGAGTGTGGAAACAGGAGCTCACGGGAAGCTGCTTGCTGTTCACGCTGCGTTCCTGAGTGTCTTTCCTTGAGCCTGCCTGCCATGCGTTCCTAAGGGAGAAGGAGGGGGTGGGGTCGCTCATTAAAACCCCTGGCGAATGGGCGAGACGCGTCTCACTGAAACGGTGTTCGACTCAGCTGCTTCCGGGAATTGCGCCCTCGGCTCCGCGAGCCCCGTTCATCCCCAGGAGACCCCGCGCCAGCGTGTCGGTGAACATTGCTTAATGTCCTGCCACCACTGGACGAAATCGCTCCCACTCTCTGGATTGGTGCGGCAGCATACTGCCAAATGATTGGGAGAGCGCATGTTACTAGCCGATTTTACACCGGGCCAGATGATCCGTTTGGTAGTTATACCCTTTCGACTCTTGACCGACATTTGGGTTAGAGCCATGTGCTTAGTTCAGACGGTCGCCAATACCGTGCGGCTCTCCCTGCAGTGCCTGGCTGCAGGGAGATTCTGATTCCGGAGAACAACCCACCTGCTGCAAAAACGTTGCTGCAGCGTGGGAGACCCGCAGAAATTCCCGGGGGAGATGGCCTCATGGATTTGCATCCCTCGGGAGCTGGTGCTTACGACAGTTGCTTGGTCATGGGTCCTCGCTACAGGACCATGACCCTAATTGTCGTGCCTCGCGAAAGAGAGACGTTTTGAGATCGGCTCAGTTTGTTTTCTTCTCAATCTCCCTCTTGGGTTTCTCGCTTCCATCAAGTTGGGAATCGATAGTTCCGATTTTCGGGCTGCTTAGAACATACTTGTCCACGTCGTCCACTCGATGCTGTAATATGCCGCACAAATCACCCTCCGAACAGTGAGTGCCCTTGGCATCCTTTGATGGAAGCTCGAAAGACGACGAAGTTTCATTATCTTGGTATTTGCTTTATTTTTGTTGTTTCCTGTTGCCAAGCGACCTTCACGCTCTCTCGATCACGTCCAGAATTTGTTCAGCGCGTCTGGCGCGGCTGAAGACAATGGCTGAAAGAGAGTGAAGTCTCGACTCTCAGTTGCTCATGGGCCCTGGGAAAGTTTTTGTCAAGTGCCAGAGCCAATCAGCCAGGTTTCTGGTATCTTTCTGCGAGTCATGATGGCGCCTACAACATTGCGATGTGGCAGCCCCAGTGTTGACTCGAGCTCGTCCCAAACAGGGAATTGACTAGGTAGCGGGACACGAATACGGGCGACCGCTAGGTTATCGAGCTGATGACCGTCCATAGCCGTTTGATGGCTGGAATAGCGAACGCTACGGTGGGTGCTATAAGCAAGTGATGAGAGACGGATGCGAACCGCTGCACTCGGCTGACGAGCGGTGTTGTATCGGTCCTCCTCCTTCGGGCTTCCCTCCCCTTTTGTCATTCTATTTTTCATGTGCCCCTGCTGCCCGTTGCCTATGCTATCCACTTGGTTAACCCTAGCAATTTGTGCCTTTGTTCGGACACGTGAAGCCTCAGGCATTGAATGGCCAGAATATGGACATATTTGGGCCGAAAGTGTCCTTGAACTGTCCACATATGCGAGGACAAGAACCACAGCATTGTGGTGACCTTTGCCCAGTGGAAGGCATATGTGTTTTGTTGCTGTTGGCCGGCCTTGGTTGGTAATGCGAAGGAAAGGAGTAAAGGCACGCCACTTACGAGAGTCAGTTGTAAGGGATTGGCAGACGAGGAAGACGCCACGCGGCAGAACGGATTGTTCCTTCAGCATCTCTGGCGGAAAAGGTCCTCCGGATATCCGTACACGGGTGTGGGAACGGAGTGTATTCTGAGAACTCTGTCGGTCCCGCCCAGGACCGGCCAGTCGAGCCGGCTCGGAAGCCATGATGTGCCGGCTAAGCTACGCCCGCCCGCTCACTCCCGATTCGCCAACGACGCCGCTGTAACCTATCAAAATAGCGCGGTACCTGTATCTGTCGAAGTTACTTGACTCCTACCTGTCATTGCTGGAATTAGGTAGGATTCAACGTTCATATGATGGAGACTCTTGAGAACTTGCATTCTTTTCTTGACCCAACTTCGCTATCTTTCCTGACGGAACACAAGGGACAATTCCACACAAGTCAGCCCCGGCGTTGACTCGGATGCTCTCCCTGTCTAAGACAGAATAACGGCTGAGTGACGCACACGACACGTTCTTACTAACGGCCTCTTGTACTCCCGCCACTACTACCTCTCATCTGCCTGTCTAATGTCTGACCTATCAAAGCGCTACCGCGCCACATAATACACTTAACCATTTTGATTCCGGGGATAACCTCGGCTATCACGGATGCACTGCGCCTTCATATACCTGGATCACATTCCCTGTACCTGTAATCCTTTGTTTTTAGATGTTTTTGGATGTTTTTTTTCAACCAATTGCCTTCTATCAGCCCCCGTTTTTCCCTCATCCTGAATCTCCTTCCATGGTATATTCCCACCACCACCACCATACACGAAGAAATGTATAGTGTCGTTGCTGATAACGAGAAGAATGCTGAAGGCTTCCTGGTCTAACATGCCAGAGCTTCCGCGTGTGGGGTAGTAGTAAGGGCTGCCCCTTATTTGCATCAGAATACAAGCCTCCACTCTAGGTACCAGACATGAGGGCAACACCTCCAAGCCGCCGTTAACCAACCTTAAGTGAGAATTTATCGTGCAGCAACAGAAGGAGGTAGGTAGGTAGGTAGGTAGGTAGGTACCTGTGATCCATAGAGTCACCTCTCCTCATCTTGGGGTCTGACAAAGATACGTTCATCCCCATGAGTGAGATACTCTCAGGCGGCGCGTGTCAAATACTGTCCCAATATCCCCCCGCTTCCGAAGCCAAGGTGAGCGTCAGTTTGGAATACAACGTGAGTACCTTGGCTTGGATGTGCGCGCCGCGCAGATAGGTAGGTCCTGTTTATTTTTCTGGCGCGTGACTTTTTTCTTTGCTTTGCTTATTCTTAGTGGCTGCCTAACTACCTCTATTTGGCCAGGCACTCACTGGCTACATGATGATGTGACTGAGTGAGTTGACTGGCTTGCTATTTGCTACGAAGTATTAGTTAGATGCCACTGCGAGAAGTCGGGGGCGGCGAGGTGAGCACAGCCAATGGTCTCGGTGGTGGAAGCTGCAATCAACGAGTCCGGTGTCAACTGATTCCGACGATGAACATAACCGGGTCATGTCACGGCTCCGTTGACGACGGCTGAGAAGGAAAAAGAGAAAAAAGATTATATAGTGTGGGATCAAACATAAGGCAGGTGCACATCGAGTCAAGTTGGAGCAAAAAGCCCAAAGGACACTCGAAACAGGGAGATCTAGTAGAGCTGGTGGCCCAAAAAAAAGGGAATACAGATAGACGGCATGGCGGAAACCGCAGTGGTGACGGCATCCAGCCGTTGACTGATTATTGAAGGCGATTAAAGGCCCCTAAGGTATTTTTTTTAGTTGGGGATGGGGAGGGGGAACATGAATGAGAGGGCAAAGACCACGATGAGAACATACTAGCTCATATCATCGACCAACAAGCATTTCCACACGGGATGGCCTGGTAATATACTTATCGACTTGTAGCCCTCAACCTGAGGCATGCATACGCTCGTCTGGCCTCAGGATTACACATCGCGAGTCTTGTATGTCACATTAAGTACCCGGGATAGGTACAACTGTCTTGCTATCAATCACTCGCCTGCCATATAAGTTGGCGCACAACTCATTACATGACCAGTTCTATCTCCCGCCACAGAAATGATCAGCCAATGCCTCGATTTAACAAACAACATCTTGGTATACACGGTTCACGCGCATGTTACAGTCTTCAAAAACAATAGTCTTTTCCGAACCCAAGAAGATGCCGGCCTTGACAGAAGGAAAAACCGTGAAATGGTTGGTGTCTGGGTACAATGTACATCCTCGATGCAATCAGACTCGTGTCCCGAGTCTCTTTCTACCTCCCCCCAACGCCTAGAAAGACGCCCCTTCATGCCTTGGAAACTCGACGAAAATGCTCAATAGATGCACGTGTATCCAACACGGCAGAGCAACAACAGCTAGGCCTCAACTGGGTATTCCATCTCAACCCTTCCGCCACTTCGCCGCGCTAGGGCTGGTTCCTAGACGCGTTCCCGAATGCAATGGCCTACCAAACCAAAATGCCAGCTCGCGGGGGCTTATTACAATCAGAAAGCCCAAAATAACAAGAAAAACACCATGTCTCCATTGTCATCAATGGTAAGATGCAGAGTTATAGATAGCACCTCCTCCCAAAGCCCTATTAATGGTCGTAGCCAGCACCACGTTGCCATGGACTAGAATATGTTAGCGACTTAGTATATATCAGAGTCGAGGCTGAAGCTTACCTAGCATTGTTCTGTGACCTGTACCCGGCAGGGCTAGAGTTGTTCTGCGCACGGAACTGAGGCGTCAAATTGTTTGATTCTTGGTTTCCGTAAGGGCTTGGGCTTGGGGATCGGTCCTGGAAACGCTTCTCATTGTTGTATCTCGGCGGGCTGCTGCGATCCGCGGGGAAGAGAGGCATGGAAGGATCCGCTGGAGAGCCCGGAGGCTTGTTGTAGGCTTGCTGGGTAGCTGCCGGCATGCCGGCTTGGCGTCGCATAGAATCTGAAGAGATAGACTCGGCATCCTCGTCGAGGTCTAGCCCAGCCTTGTAACCGCCAGCCTTGTCACCACGAGCGGTGGCACCCAAGGCTTCCAACTCCGTTGTGGTTGTAAGGTGTGTCTGTGACTTCATGAATGAAGTACGGTCATCCGCCATATAGGTATAGCGGCCCTCAGGGTTCTCGCGGAAGAAGACGAAGGCGGTCATGGCAATGAGCATGAGCAACAAAACCAACGAGAACACAGCATTGATAATCCACAAAACGACGCCGACAACACCTGTGACAAGCGGTGGCTGGTTGAAAACCTCGGTGAAAATCAACAGGAAGATCGAGTTGAGGAAGTTGATGACGCAAATGGCAATGTTGAACGAGTTGGTGCTCTTGTCCATCCATGGCCGGAGCACGCTGGCACCAATGAGTGCGGCAGCCTCGACGAGAATAAAGCCAACGGCCTGGACGGTGCTATTGTGTTGGCCGAAAGCGATAAACATGGCCTTGATGAGGATGTAGACCAATGTGGGAACAATGAAGTAGTAGGCAGAGGCGCGGAACTGGACGTAGAGGAAACCCCACTTGTTCAAGGCCTGAGGATCCGAGAAGAGGATGTATGCCGGATTTCTGTGCATCGCAACGGAACGACGGGCGATCCTGATAACCTTGAACGAGGCCCAGCCCAAGGTGATTATCATACCGAACAGGAAGAACACAGCCAGAACCATCTCGGCCGCCGAATCGTTCTGGGTGAACTCCCAGAGGCACATGATGGTCATCATGGGGAATCCAATTAACGTCATGCGGAAAAGAATGCCCTTCAAGACGGTGAGCCAGCCCCTCCGGAACTCCATGAACTTGTCGCTCTTCTTCCAGCCCTTCTTGGCGGCAAACTCGAGTCCGCCCTTGAAAGCAGCGACGCACATGGCCACGAACACGACCAGGACGATAAAAAAGCTGAGGCTTGTCATGAACAGGTTGGTTGACTCGATGTGCGCCTTGAATGCCACTCGCTGGATGCCATAAACGATGAAGCTGCCGGATCCGGTCTGGATGTTCGCTCGCTTGACTAGGTCGCGCTTAACCATGTTCGACACGGGCACGGTGATGGTCTGAGGCATCATCGCGACGGAGCGCTTCATAAAGCCCATTGCCATGTCAGTAACCTCGATGGAACGCTTCTCGACCTGAACCGAAACAGAACTCAGAGCATCGAAAAGGTGCGACGGGGCTCCGCCAGTCGCCCGCTGATACCAGGTGAAGATCTCCTGCATGAAGCCGACGCGGATAACACCCATGCTCCATTGGAAGTCCTGCGTCCAGCCCATTACGATGGGAGGTAGAGAAATGCCGGTGAGACCAATCATAGCCTGGGCCTGGAAGTAACCGAAGAGAGAGAGGGCGTTGGCCGCAACGTGGGAAGCGGCGTTGTAGTGGCCCAACCCCGAAATCATAGCCGACGAAACAAGTGCCAGACCGGCAACAATAGCGGTGGCCCACTTAACTCCAATGAGATCGACCGTCTTTCCATTGGAGATGTCAGCCTCGACGCAAGCAACGCTGGTTCCGGCAAGGGGTCCATCCGTCATGTTGATCATGACCCTGATCTTAGCATCCAGGTCGGGGAAGGCGTAGGCGATTTGCGGGATTTGCTTGACAGCATCGGGGCCGACTGGAAAGTTGAACTTTAGCGGAATCTTTCCGGCCGTCATGGGACAGAGACCGGCAAGGCCGCTGTCGCAGGGATCGACCTTTTGTCTAATGATCTGGTAGCCATAGGCCAAGATTGTAACGTCAAAGAGGACACCTCCTTGGATCGACGATACTGCAACAATATCGACAGCTGCGGAATTATTGTTCGGTGTGAAGACGACGTTGAACAAACTAGCCTGGAACCCAGAATTCTCTTGGCAAGTGTTGAGGGAGTTGGACACCAAGATGGGCTCAGCGACGGCAGGCTGAGCGAGGGCGGCCAGCGACAGAAATGCCGCGAGCGGCTTCGCTATTGAGGAAAACATTCTGGCTATGCTTGTGCTTATTGAGACTCGGAGTGAGTCTGGGAAGTCGTGGAGCCACGCTGATCCCCGTGGAGGGGCTAGTCCAGTGGTTAGGTTTGCGCGTGCCTTGATCGGACTCGTCGGTCGGCGCCGTCGGTGTTCAAGTGCTTCGGTTTGTTCGGGAAGGTTGAGAATTAAGTAGTACTATTATCTTTCTGAGAAATCGAATACCACGCGGAAGGAAATCGCGAGGTCGGTCGTCTTCTTGTCAGGGGGGCGGGTCGACTCGGCGGGAATAAAGAAGCGAGAGAAGTCTGCCAGAAACGACTGTGTCGGCCTCAATCGGTCAATGTGAAGGTGCCGAGTTCGCCTTCGCATGCAGATAAAACGATCGTGGGTGGTGAGGAAAAAATTGGACTCGAAATCGCCAAAACACTGCGAAGTCGATTGACGTTGCGGAGGAGGGGAGCGTGAACAGAAAACAGGCTCGTGTCGGATGTGATGGTCTGGCTCCTGGGGGCAGTGCTGTCGTAATGAATGGCCAAACTGGGACGCACCGGGGTTGGCAGGGACAATCCCTTGTCTCCCCCTTCTCCACGCGGCGCCAAGGTACCTTGAGTTAATGCACGCTGGGAGATGAGGGTGTTGCCACGGACCAGTGACTTCCTGCGCCAGCCGCCGTCCACATTTGTCCGATGTCACTTTTGGTTGCTGGACGGTGCATCTGGCGAGGGCCACAAACAACAGGACATTGGCATTGATCTCCGCTCCTTCCGAATTTCCGCTTCGCGCTTCGTCAACGATTCAAAAATCCATGTCTGCTTCAATCTACCTCTGGTTCTTAGTCATAACAAGCGTGCAAGTCTTAAAAAAGACGCTTATACGAAGTACATCTCTTGTTCATAGTTACTTCGTAGCCAAGTTCTCTCAACAACTTGGTTGCTAAATTTCGATGGGCTCTGGGTGACTTGCTCTAGAATTCGTTGTTACCCCTTTTTTGAGCGTTGGCGCGAGGGATCACCTTCGACGAGAAACAGGGCGCCGGCAAAAAGAGAACCTGGTAACGTGTCGCCCAGGCTCTCCCTCCACAACCATTTCGTCACTGTCTCTCGACTTGCTTCACACCCACGACACCCACCCGCCTCCCAAGTGTGTCAAGAATAGGTGTCCCTGCAGGAAGCGGTGCACTCTGCAATATACAGCATCTGTCAGGTCCCGGCGGCGCAATTCATCTAATAGCCGGTACTTTTTGCCAGTGGACTTTTTAGAGATCTCACTCGCAGGCTGGAGGATTTCGGCCGATATTGACCTCCTCGTTCTCTCAGCTGGTTGGCAAAGACTGGGCAGCTGGGCCCCCACCATCCCAAGTCCTGCTGTGACCGATCCAGTTTCCCTTTCTCTTCCATGGACTTGCACTGCCACTCTTGGGACTCTTGGCCAATGAAACGGCTCGGATTCGCATAAACGTGGTGTGCGTGTGCGAGCCTGCACAAGAGCATCAATGATGCGCGAACCTGGTCGATCATTTGACACTGAAAAAAATTCGAAAATACCCAGCTTTTTCGAAGCTTCCAGTGTGTTGTGGAGGAGAAAGGTGAGGGGTGAGTTGTTTGTTTGTTTTTGAATTTGCGATCCTCTCCTGAATGATTGGCTGCTGATGGAGGTTACTGTTTGGGCTGAAGATGCCCGGAACGGGCGGTCTGCGGTCACCAGCGTGGCAGCGCTACGACGTCTTTCCTGCAAGCTTGCTGTGAGATCTCATCCTCTCGCTGGCGGACGCGCGGCGCCTGGCACCACGGCGGCACCGCAGCCCTGGCAACCGCAAGACCAGCGCTGTGACACGAGGACGCACGTCATTTCTAGTTCTCACCGCCAAGCTTGTGGCAACCATTCCTTCCTCCATGCATCTTGTGTTTTGATTGATATCAACTGAAATGAGCGACCGTTGTTTCCCTTTCCTCTCGAGCTGACGGGAATCGATCAGATGGAAACAATCTTCAACAAGACCTGGCTTTTCCAACGCCGCGACGTGCGGGGCAAGCTCTCGCTTGCGCTGCCGATCAGCTCGGATCGCGAACATCAAACACTGGCCCCTGATATTCTGCTACACGACGTAAAACCAAAACCTTAACAATTCCCATAGCTGCGCCGAAAGGCAGCCCCCCGCTGTGTGTGTTGCGCAACGTTTCTCAAGATGCAGATTGCGAACGACGAGCAGTGAATGCCACGACTAGTGAGATATGGCATTCGGTAGGTCGTCCAACATGACATGAAGCGATCGATCACAGACTGGAAGCTGCATGGCGGGGTTGAGTTGTGTTGACTACGGTTTATTACCCCACCAATTCGACACTGCAGCTAGGTACCTACCTAGTTACTCGTCCATAACGTTGTTGGTTGACAGAAAAAATTGGGGGCAGAGTTTCAGGCGAACGCCAGAGTCTCCTCCGAAATGGCAAGCGAGTTTGACCATTGACCAAACATGGATGCTCTCTCTCCCAGTCAGTGATCCATAACAGGTAACGGGTGATATGTAGTTCATGTTTCGTGATAGGTACGGATGCAAAAGAGACGTTGAAACATTTCCATCGTACATATGCTGCCCTTGTTCGACTGCCGATTCTTGGTACGCGCGTGGATAACACAGCACATATATCACAACAACACTTGACTCACCCCCCTCGCGATCTCGGTATAGTCAATAGAAACGTATTGACGGGGTAGAAACGTATCGCTCTATAACCTACACCGGCCGGGCTGTCGAAAGAGCAACTGACACCGCTAATAATTCAGGTACCTATCTGCCTAGGTAGGTACCTACCTTGGCATCTTGCATTGCCCCGGAACTACATTACATATAGCCACCATGACGGTGAGGCCATCATAAGCCGTTGACGTGACTGGAGTCACCTCCGAGATAAAAATCGCGGGTCTCCCAGGACGATGCCGTGCCAAGGCTCTCCATTCCCGTCCCTTCGCGGGCCGCGTTGCAATTCAGGGCTTGTACGTAACTCTATTGTATCCACCTACATACATGCCGGTGTTTTGTTTCTCGGGTCGGATGAGGTCAGACCACATCAGGGTCCTCGAGAGTCTAGACCGCTCGGGGGGAGGATGGTCTTTGACTGTTGAATAGTCGTAGACGTTGACGAAATAATCTCGGCCCTTTGCTGAACCACTCGCTGTTCGGGTAAAAAAGTATCGAGGATACGAACCGGGAGAAGCGCAACCGTTGGGCTGCCCAACTCTCTATCCCCAGACTCGGGCCATAAGATCTCCCTCTCGAAAAAGAAGGAAAACTTTGAAGATACGGGTTAGAAAACATAGCAGCGACCTCCTCACTCGGCTTCTTCACGGACCAAACAAATGTGCCAAAAGCCCATTAGAATTAGCTATGTAACTTGCCCCCGGTACAGAATTATCTGCCGGGGTAAGTACATAGGTAGGTGGACAGGCAAGCAAGCAGGTGATTGACCTGCTCGCTCACGTCGGCCCTCATGCAATCCGCTTCTCTTCAACATCACCCGTATTGAAACCCATTCGCTTCAAAATGCCTCCTCGTGAATATGAAGCCAGATATCCCCTTCCTAGCTAAAGGTGTGAAGATGATCCAAAATGCCGCCGTAAAACGTCCCCAATATACATAATTACCAGCGCCAGCCATGCAGCATGCATCATGAATCGTAGATATAAAACCCCTTCCTAAAACCCCCATACACCCATGCCTTATAACCAATGAACCTGCTCCTCTTCCCAAGGCTTCGTAGCCCTCGAGTAGTCATACCCGAACTTATACCCGCTGAGCAGCTCCTCCTCGTCGACGCCGCAGTGCGACTGACCGTCACGACCCTGGAACCAGCCCAGGCCATAAGTCTTTCCGATACTCTCCAGCCGCTTTACCATCTCGGCATTGCTGAGCTTGGCCGTGCCCACGAAGTCGTACAGCATCTTGCTCTGGTGAATGTACGCCAGCACGCTGGCTATGGTGTTTGGCTGACGCGGCAAAAACACCCTTCTCCGTCTCACAAACACCACGCCCGCTACGATGCCCATGTAAGCCAGGATGAGGAGTGCTATCGTGAGCGAGACCCAGAAGCTCGCGGGGGTTTCTTGGCCTGAGTTGATATCGGTTGTCGTCACGGGCTCGTCGTCATCACCGTTCAAAACCTTCGTCTTGGTACCCCCTCCAGATTTGTGGATTAACTCGATGAAGACGCGTCCTTCAACCGTTGCGAGAGACGTTACCAAGACAGTGAGCAGCTCCGTCATTATCGTGCCGAAACCCACGGCGAACACCACCCAGTGGCCATTCATCAGGCCGCGGAGGGCAACCCAGCCGAAGGGCATGGCCGTGTAATCCAGTGTTAGCGTCTTGGGGGGCGCATGGCGCCGAGAAAGGATGAAAAACGGCTCCATCATGCGGACGTCGCTCTCTAGCCCTCCCCATCCGAGCTTGATGCAAACGGCGAGGGCCGTGATAAACCAGGGAGCCTTATCCGTTATGGCGGTGGCTGGCGTGAAGAGAAAGACTGGCAACAGGATAATAAAGAGAGTGATTCCGGATATATATGGAATCACGCCCTTGCTTCGTAACATGAGAGGTTGCGGGTTTTCAGAGAGGTGGTTTTCAGTGTACCGGTCGCGCTCCTGCTTGGAAGGCGGGTTCAGGTCATCCGGGGCAAGCGAGGAATTCCGCAAAACGTAGCGATGATCATTGAGCTTGTCATGAATGTCCTTGTGCGTAGCCACGTCCATGTCCTTAAAGTCCATGAGGATGTGCGACACGGTGGCCATAGCAGCGAGACCTGCAATCCCCCGGACATCGGCGAGCAAACCGGACCGACGAGTTTGAAGCTGGTACAAAAGGACGCATCCGAGCGCAGCGATAATAAACAAGGTGACGGTCAAGAGACGGGACCACACATAGTGGATTTGGATCGTTTTCTCGCCTGCAGGGAACTTGGTCCGCGTATCCCGATCGGGAGACAGAACGATGCAAGCGGCGCTAAGGGTGGGCACCAGGGCGTTGGCGAGAAGAGCTGTGATGGTGGATATAGTAACGGCGTAGTGTTTGCAGCGGAAGGCCCGAAAAGGCCTGAAGAAGCTGAAGTACGTGATGTAGTCGACGTTTATAGACTCAGCTGCTAGTGCACCACCTTCCTTGGACATTTGATAGAACGCCTCCAAACGTTTTACCTCAAAGTCGGTGACCTGCCACAGAACTCCATACGAAACGGCCACAAGTGTCGGCAGGAACTTGAATGCAAAGTATTGCCCACCAGGAATCTCTGATGGCTCATGGAACGAGAGCAGCGGTTTGCGTTCGGACGCTCGAAACAAAACTTCCTGGGCTGCTCCCAGCACGATAGATATAACGATGAGCGCGACCAGGTATGGCCATCGCATCGAAAACGGTTTCCAGTTCTGTTGAGGGTAGAATATTTGGGTTCGCTCCGCTGCCGTTGGGAACGTCGCGGCCTTGGCTAGACGATGCGAGATGCCGGGAAGCGTCTCGGGGCCAGCCATAATGCTCAGGTCCACTTCGGACTGTGAAGGGCCACCTCTGTCCATGATAACTTCGATCACCTCGCCTCTTTTGTTCGCCTCGTGCTGTCCAAGCTCCTTTACCGTTGACCGACGGTGGAGGCTCCGGGAGAAGGAGCGGACTAGCGGCATCTTTTCAGCGGCTGGTTCCGCTGCTAGGAGGGCTGACTCCGTCACAACGGCCTCGGTTCTTATGCCGGTGCCCAGCCCGCCAGTCAGCCTCCCCGTCGCCTCCTGTTCTCGCAATGCCTTCATAAAAGCCTCGTCAGCCTTGGTGGTAGGACCAAGCGCGCTGCTTATGTCAAACGCTTCAAACTGCTCATTGGCGATAAAGGACTCGCGGGTAGCGGCAGGAGGAGGGCTAAGGGTAGCGTGTCCGCCATCTAATGGTGTGGCTGATTGCATAAGCCCGAGATCTGCCCAGTCCTCCTCCTCAGGTATTGCTTCTTGGTGCCGGCGCAGCGGGGCCGCATTTGTATGCGCACGGCTTTGCTGCCTCCGGGGCGGCGGGGAGCCGGCTACTGGAACCGGCTCATAGCCACCGCCGCCAGGGTAGCCCGTGAAAGTGGACCAGCTAGAGGGTGCTGAATTGTAAATATGGCTATCCTCTCCACCGCTGTGCGCCGGGTGCTCGGACTGTAGCGACACGAGCGACGGCCGGGCGTGCAGTGGGATGCTCTCGAGGTCTGCGAAGTCGGATACGGTCGAGATTCGGCTGAGAGAGTTGGAGGAGGTTACAGAGTGGAGCGGCGGCCGCTGCCGCGGAGGCGGTACTGGTTGGAACGGGTCCATTGCAATTGCGTTCAAGACATTGGCGCCGCCGGAAGCTGCGATGGCGAAACCAAAACAAGATCGGTAGACAAGTCAGAAGCAACTGAGGGGGGAGTGTGGTTTTCTACAAAGCAAATGCAGCCTGATCTGCAACAAATGGGGAAAGTGCGGCTGAGAATAACTAGCGCCTGGCCAAATCTGTCCAGGCCTCTTTGTGTTTTAGGGGGCGCTCACGCCAGCGAGGTTGGGGCTGGAGAAGCAAGGCCGCCCACTGTAGTTCGACTGGGTAGTGTAGTCACCTACCTATCGCATCGAGCTCCGCCGACAGTGCATGCATGGCGGTTGCTGACTTGAGCTGCCTGCTTTGAGGGTCATGATGCGACTGCCAAGCCGAGCAAGAGGGATGTCGATTAGGGAAAGCCCGGGCGCTTTCGGTGCCTGAGCTAAGGCCGGTGTGGTGTAGCGTTACAGGGCTGGCGCTAAATCCTTCAGCGCTCAGGGGTCTGACATTTGTTGTATCGTGTCAACCGTTGCTATCAGCACACCACCTCGCACCAACCCAATCACCAGGATGTCGCGGATGTGGATGTGCAATAAGTTACTCCGTAGCTACTCTACGGACTAGTAGTGTGCGCACGTTGCTACGAAAGTCCGCTGCATACGGAGCACTTGATACGGTATCTGCTAATAATAGTGAGTTGCGGACCGGCACCTGCGCGAGCTGGACTGGACCCCACCAAGATACGATCTCATTGTTGCAGCTTGCAGCGTCACATTTCAGTTTGCATCTCCACACTTATTTCAGCGCATCTCAACCCTCGCCCAAGTTCCTGGGACACTTTGCACATTCCACCGCATCACAAAACCCGACGTTGATCGGCTGTCTGTCTAATGGCCCGCATAGTCGTGGTGCCCAGCCTCCCCCACTCCACTCGTGTCCCGTGATTTCCATCGACAAGGACGTCGGGACTCAGCAGCGAAAAGGGAGCCGATGTCAGGCCGCGGTTGGAGCCCCCAACAAGCGACTGCGCCTCGTCTATTGTCGCCGAGAATCCAACCAGACTACGTCACCCGCCGCTAGTAATCCCCCGCCATCTCCCCCAAACTCGCGCCTATTTTTCTGTGCCCAACACTACTGAGGCTGAATGCTTGACTTGGTGTTGGATGCAGGGTGCTTGTCAGACAAATGCTAAACATAGGCGCCAAGTCGCCGACCAAGCTGCCTCTTAGAATTCCTCTGTCCTTTCTTGAACTCGAGAAGACGGGCTCGAGGTTGTCGTCGAGCAGGTGGGGATCTTGAGGTTCTAGCGCACAGGAAGCGAGGGAGCCTCCTACTTTAAATGTCCCGCAAAGTGAGCTTCGGGCCTCCCCTTCCGGCGCCGTCCCTTGTCTCAGGCAATCGTTCTAGAAGTGGTTACGACCGATGATCGGCTCGGCTCAGTACGATTCTGCGGGTAGCCGGGAGCGCACGGGCGACATGACACGCGAACCTGATCTCTCATCGGCCCCTTGTTCTCCGTGTGATGGGATCGAAACCGTGCAAAATAAGGATGATGAAGAGCTTGGAGCTAGGAGCTTCCATGGGTAGTCCCGTTAGCCTCGTGGCATGAATGATGGAAGGACCCTGAATTCAGGAACCCATAGTAGTGCTATGGTTCGCTTTGCTTATCCATGCCCCCTGATCCTGGGAATATATCTCTCCGAACACCAGGGGGAGCATTTACCCCCTTCATCCCAATCCCTTCGTTCCCTTCGCTCGCCCCGCTCAACTCGGAAGGGGACCACAAGACCCGCAAACAATCGGAACAGCGAGAGCCAGCCTTTTGGCAGTCTTTGCGGAACCAAGACACGGGCAGGGATGACATTGGGTCTCGTCCTATAGCGATGGCGATCCTATCGTCTTCAAACACACAACCGGTCGACTTGTTGTGTCAGGTTGATATTTGGCAGAATTGTTGTCCGCAAGACAAACCTTTGACGGAAGGTTCCTATTCGCTCCGCTCGGGGCGTCCATGACGTTTTGAGTGATCAAGAACGCATAAGGGGACCTTATAACACCTCTCCTAGTACTCTTGCTCCCTTCCCTCCCCCCAGATTCCCCGACCTATCTGCCCGGTCTTCCAGAGAGATCATTCTAGAACGCCTTGACGCAACGAAAGGGGAATAAAACGTATTTCTCTCGTTGTATAATGCCTATCAAATAATAATACTGCTACCCTGCCTCCTCTCCCCCTTCGTTCAGAAGAAGGCCTTTACCTCTGCTTGCTTCTCCCTCCGTTTCATCTTTCTCCAACCTCGTCCGTGTTCAAGTCGGCAGATCATGGTGAACTCATTTGTCTGGACGCCAGAGGAGGCCAAGTTTCTCAAGGCAGTTCTACGATGGCAGGACTCGCCAACGGCCGAAGAGGAGAGACGGGTCCGGGCGGCGGCCCAAGAAGCGGAGCGGAAGCGAAGGAAACCAGCAGGCGAGTTTCGGATCTTGGTGATTGGTGCTCGGGGGGCCGGCAAGACGTCGATACTCACACGGGTTTGTATCCCTACCTACCCAGTCCAAGTCATCGACTTATAAAAGCAACCAGTTCGGCAACGGCACCTTTCGCGGTGAAGGTGAACCCCCCGACCCATTTTACGAGCGGGGATGTCGTCACCCTATCGATATCGACGGCCAAACCTACATTGTCGATGCGCTCGAGATGCCCTCGAAACACCTCCTCTCTAACCCCATGCTCGAACAGGCCCTCGGCATTACTGAGGCTGCCGTACTTGTCTACGACGTGCGAGACCCAGCCTCACTTCGTCTCGTCGAGGGCATCGCTGAATTTATGCGTGACTCCCTGTCCACTCTCTCACCACCACACACGTCTCGCGAATACGGCCTCATGCTTGTCGGCAATAAGTCCGACGTCGATGACACAGACCGCCAAGTATCATGGGCGGGCGGCTCCAAATCCGCCTCCGCCATCCGCGTTCCCAGCTTAGCTCTTAGCGCCAGCTTGGGGACAACTGTCACGGCCGCGGGGTGTCCCTTCCTGGAAGTCTCCGCCAAATCAGGCGATAACATCGACAAGATTTTCCCGCAAATGGGGAGGGAGATTCTAAAGCTAAAGAACCTCGCCCAGCAGCAGAGGGAGCAGGCGGAACGGGTGGCTAAACAGCAACAGATGATGATTTCGTCGCAGATGAGTAAGCCCGGGAAGAGAAAGGGCGGTGGACTTTGGAGGATGTTGAGTACCCCATTTTTCAGGAGGCAGGGACAGCAGCAGCAGGTGGGGGAGGCGCATTGATGGGGAGGGACTGGATTGGATGGCTTATTGGAAAAGACAAAGGGCGTAAAAGATGGAGAAAACGTAACGGCTACGGGGCAAGGCGGAGTTTTCTTGGGTTATTTCACTCCTTGAAGTTGGGTTGGTTGGCGGTTGGTTGGATGGGTTGGTTTTTGTTTCTTGGGACGAACAATCCCGGTAGTTTTAATGGCCAAGACGCAAGGTCATGTCTTGTGCATATCTCTCTGCGACTGGGAGGGGCAGGAATGGGGGGACAACAATTTTCTCGTTTGCCCTGGTCCGGTTGGCTAAGTTGTTTGTCTGGTTCGATGACCAGATGGTTATCACCATGCGTCATGGGCGGCATGGATCAGTCCTCTTTATTTTCTTCCTTTTTGTAAACAGTTTGGGATTTTTCCCAGAGTTACACCGGGTCCCAAAGCCTTTTTGACCCGTTTATATGTACATGATGATGGTTACTACATACGTAGTCGAAAATGGAAGCCCCTTTACATCTCGGGTAGCATGAACATTGCGTCATCACCACTCACCACATCTCCACCCTGTGCCTCTTAGGAGATCTCTCCCTTCGCAGCCTCAGATACTACGCGTTAAGATCCCCGTGTATATACCAGAATCGACTTCCTGTCTTAATACCGAAAATTGAAAGCCTTTGTTAGCTGGGCATGTTTTTCAGTGGCTTCCATTTTCAGAGTCAACAGACCTGGGTTAGGTATTCCGTACCTGTACCCGGACTTTATTTTAGTTTTATTTTCTGTTTCCCCTTTCTCACTTGAGTATGTGATGTGATATGATCCCGGTCTTCAAGTGAGATGGGTTTTCTTGGGCCCCACGAATGCAGAGAACCTATGTTGATAACCAGGACGCCAACCCCAACTCCACGCTCCGAGTCTACTTTGTTTATATATACAACGCTAGGAAGTACCATGCGATCCGTCTACCACTGGTATCAAATAATGATGACACCTTGAGATAGGGCGCGCCGGAATAGGTCTGCAAAGGCCATGGTGGACTGACAGTCACTATTCTTACGCTTCTCCATGGCCTCGGGCAGCCACTCTTGGATCCGTTTTATCCGTGAGACGTTCTAGTGTCAAGTGAGCATTCCCATCCCTTCCTTAAGTACCTAACGCAAGAGAAACTTACCGACGGATGCGTGCTCAACCATTCTGGAATCTCCTCACCTTTAGCCGCCTCCATTCTCGCCCAAAACCGGACTGCATCTCTTGGGTCGTAGCACGCCTCAGCCATCATCATCAACCCGATATAATCCGCCTCACTCTCCTGCAGCCTGCTCATCGGATTCCCAAACACAATATCCAGCGCCCTCGATCCAATCCAGTGCATCAACAACGGACCAAACCCCAAAAACCCCACTAGCGCCATGGCGCTATACAGAATCACATCCGTACCAATGCTCTGTGACATCCTCTCCCCGACATGGTCCGCTACATTATGCGCAATTTCATGACCCAGCACCGCCGCCAACGCACTGTCCGTAGCCGCCAGCGGCAAGATCCCACTAAACACAAACACCTTACCCCCGGGGAGGACAAATGCATTTGCGGTCCTGGGATCGTCAATCACAAAAATCTCCCATTTCTCATCTGCCATTCCCGAAAACGGAATCAGCTTCCCCATCACCCGTCTCACTCTTGCTGTACGCCAGTCATGTTCGGACAGGATGTGCGCCCCGTCGCGCTCTAGCTGGTATAGCAGTGCGCGGAACTGCATGTCGCCCGCGGCGCGGACGCGCTCCGCACTATACACGTTGAAGCGGGTACGGCCCGACACAGGGACGGTTTCGAGGTTGCTAAAGTAGAAGATGAAGGCGCCGGCGATGGCGACGATGATTACGGCGTGCGTGCCGGGGCTGCGGGCAGCGCGCTTGAAGTTGGAGGAGGTGAGGAGGGGGCGTGCGGTCGCGAGGCGAGTGCCGGAAGGGTCATGGTGGGATTGATGATAGGTTCTAAGGGGGGAAAACTGAGAAGAGCGTTGCCGGGCGGGAATGGACGGTATTGAATTTGGCCTTCTTGGAGTTGAGAGAGGGGAGAAGACGACGATCTGGCGGGGGGCGATCGGAACAAATCGCCTTAGCGGAGCGATCGCGGTTTGGGACCGCACCGCGCGGGTTGCGAACATGTTCACAGCTTCGGGCGGGAATTGGGTTGCGAGTTTATCGAAGTGGCATGGCTGTCGGAGTATGGAAAGCTTCATGAGATGGTGTTGGTTGGGGGTTGATGGTTGTAGTCTGCGGATCTGCGGGCTCGGGAAATTCGAGAGTTGTCTGGCAGCTCCTGCATGAGGTCATTAAGCGGGCACTGACTGTCGGTAGGTTGATCCAGGGTCAACGCTTGGCGCATGTGGGTAAGGCTTGTCACGAGTTTAGCAGCAACAAAAAAACTTGCGCTAGATGCCCGGGCGTATGCTGATGAGGAAACAAATAGTCGGTTCCTCAGGCATAATACTGTCTACCCCATTGGAATGTCTCAAAGCGACCAGACTGGGCGGTGGCTCCAGAAAATACGCTGTGCTCAGTGGGTTGAGTCATGATTCTCTGTTCCGTTTCACTCAACAACACTGCAATTTCTCGCCCACCACCAGGTTCATCTGAAGCTCACAATACTGGAAGCAGGTATGGAATAGTTGTGGGTTTGTATGTTTCTCAATATTTTTATCAGCAAGAAAATATGTGTTAAATGTTATGGTTACTCTCCCCAAAGGGGATCCAACAAAGATCTATCCAACGTTCCAGCTCATGAGGTTACATATATGCAAGGAAAGAAGACACAAGAAAAACGATGGCCAACTGTGGTATCTAAAGAACAAGAACAAGCATGGTACCCAGAACGACACTGAACAGGCTGGCAACAGTCTTGCTGCTAGCATCAGTGTAGACGGGCTGCTTGGTAGTTACGGGCTTGACGCCTGCGGTGCCAGCAGCGGCGCCCTGGGGGTACGAGCCCGAAGAAGCGGATGGCTTCGCAGTAGCATATGATGACGGCGCAGCCTTGTAACCGGAATCATATGACGGCTTAGCCTTGTAGTCGCTGTCCTGAGTTGGCTTGGGTTTGTAGTCGTTGTCCTGGCTGGGCTTGGGCTTGTAGTCGTTGTCGTAGTCGGGCTTGGGCTTGTAGTCGTTGTCATAATCTGGCTTCGGCTTGTAGTCATGGTCGGGGGTCGGCTTCGGCTTGTGCTCATAGTCGTCGATGGGGCAGATAGTGGTGGTCACAGGGACGACCGACGTCGTGACTTGGCCGTAAGGGCACTTGGTGACCTCAGGCTTGCAGGCAGTGACCGTGTAGGTGCGCGTGGCGTAGATGGTAGAGCGGGTATAGCCACGGGGAATGTCGGTTGTCTTGTAGTCATCGTCGTCATCGGGGCAGACAGTGGTGCTGATGGCGATGACCTTGGTCGTGGTCTTGCCATAGGGGCACTTGGTCACGGTGGGCGCGCACGACGAAACCGTGTAGGTGCTTGTCGCGTAGATGGTCGACGTCTTGCTGGGACGGGGCCAGTACGGCTTGTCCGTGGGGTACTTGGTGTACGACTTGGTCGAGGTGGTGCTGTCTCCGTACCGCTTGGTGGTCGAGGTGCTCGTCGAGCGCGAGGATGAAGAGCACGTGTATCCATAGCACGCGCGGGATGTGCTGCTGGTGCCGCTTGTCTTGCTGGTGCTGGTCTTGCTGCTAGACGATGACCCGCAGTTGTACCTGCAACGAGTCGTGGTGCTGGTGGCGCTGGTCTTGCTAGTGGACGAGGATCCGCAGTTGTATCGGCAAGTGCTGGTGTTGGTAGCGCTTGTGGTGCTAGTCTTGCTGGTGATGCTGCTGGATGATGACCCGCAGTTGTACCTGCAACGGGTCGTGGTGCTAGTGGTGCTAGTGCCGCTTGTCTTGCTGGTGCTGGTAGCGCTGGTGGTGCTGGACTTGCTAGTGGACGAGGATCCGCAGTTGTACCTGCAACGAGTCGTGGTGCTTGTGGCACTAGTCTTGCTGGTGCTGGTGGCGCTGGTGCTGCTGGTCTTGCTAGTGGACGAAGATCCGCAGTTGTATTGGCAAGTGCTGGTGCTGGTAGCGCTGGTGGTGCTAGTCTTGCTTGTGCTGGTGCTGCTGGTGGAAGAGGACCCGCAGTTGAACCTGCAGCGGGTAGTGGTGCTAGTCTTGGTGGAGCTAGTGGTGCTAGTCTTGGTGGAGCTAGTGGTGCTAGTCTTGGTGGAGCTAGTGGTGCTAGTCTTGGTGGTGGCGGTGCTGGTCTTGGTGGTAGAGGTGGAGCTCGCCGGGCGGTCGCTGTAGACCTTGATGTCCTTGATTTCCCAATAAGTGTCCTGGAATGCAGTCGGGTTGTTCTGCACATAGTTCTTGCACGTAGTCTTAAGGGTCTGACCGCAAACGGAATTGTCCCAGTTGCCAATGTTGTCGGCTGCGTCACCACAGAAGGTGATGTCGATGACCAGCTTCATCTTCCTGAAGTTGTTCTGAACGTCGCAACTGGGCTTGACAACAGCCCAGTGTGGCTTTCCCCAATTGGAAGGTTTGGGCGCCCCACTGGTCACATCTGCGGGCGCCGAGTTTCTCCCCCAGCTCCAGACCTTGATGAAGTCCTTCTCCCACTGAAGGGCATAGACTCCACCTTGAGAGTTGCCCCACAGGTTGCTATTTTCACCTACCCTGCAACCCTCATTGGGAAACTGGCCAGCCGCCTCAATGTTGCAGTTAGATGTCTCCAGTGTGCCGGCGAAATTGGCTTGGTCAAGCTTGCACTGACCCTGACCGGGTGTTGTCTCGGTGTGTGCCGTGATGTGGTTCTTCTCGGCCAAGTTGAAGCCCTCATAGATGTCGACCTCGCCGTCATGGGCCCAGTTGGGGCCGTACATCCAGAAAGCAGGCCAGGCGCCGCACACTGGCTTGGGGAAGTGGTTAAAGGTGGCAATGAAAAGACCATTGTCGTACTCGTGCTTGCCCTCAATCCGCACACTGTTTCTGCCGTTCTCGGGCTTGGAAGTTCGCCGCGAGTCGACGCCAATATACACCTGATTGTTGTTGGTGTTGATCAGACCAAGCTGCTGTGCTTGAGCCTTGCTGGTGTAGTTGACGAAGCCGTGCGTGGGATCAACGTCAAAGGGATTGCCAGTACTGAAGTCGCTCTATAGCGCTGTGTAAGCCAATGATACCGCAGTAGCCTGCGTCAGATATTACCTGATAGAAGCGGAAGTTCTCATTGTTGAAGAAGTTGGTAGAATCGTAAGTCCGGACAATCTGGTAGTTTGTAGCCTGAGCAACAACACCAGAAGCCGCAACCAGGGCGGTTGCGCCGATCTGGAACAACGAAGGAGACATGATGAATGAGTGTAAGGCCCGAGTCTATAACGAGACAAGGGGTGAAAGAACGAGTGACGTGACGTACGATACGTCAGAGGACGAGCAAAAGAGATGCTCCGGAGGTCGCTGGTGACGCAGCAAGACGGCCTTGTCAGAAGGATGGAGGTAGAGGCGGCAGAAGTGAAGGAACCGGCAGCTCGGGGCCTTTATGAGCCTCAGACTCACGATGCCCCTTTCCCGCTAAGCCCTCTCCGGGACCCATCCTGAATGCCCAGTGCTGACAAGTCAATTCCCCGTCGGTGGACAAGCCCAATAGTTCCCCAACAGCCGAGCAATAGGGTGATGCCAGCCTTGCGCTAAGTCGCCTCGTATGGCCTAGACCGAGTGCAAAGTCCGCCCAAGACCCAAGGACGGTGACAGGCGGATGCAACAGGCCAAGCTCCAAGAAAAGCTCACTGGGAAATTGAACGGAGCTTGCCAGCCATCCCATTGGCTAGAAAGCGTGGGAGCTGTCCGCGCTCCCGCCCTGGTTCCTGGAACGCACATCGTGAACCACATTGTCAAGGGTGGCACTGGCCACCATCCCGCGATGGCATCGCAACCCAGGTTCTTTAGCTTCATGCAGTCACAACAACGTCCCTGTTCCTGTCAGCGGATATGGGGGTGGAAATCGCCTGGAGTGCCTGTGGAAGTTGTATATCTCGTACAGAATCTAGCATTAGAAATGCAGCGATCAGAGCGTTGACTGAAATGGCTGGTGAGGTTGTCAGTTATTCTAACTTCGTGAACGAAAACGCGCTTTGGGCCTCGAAGGATCAAGTGGGGACTTGAAATCAGGGGCAGCTCAGCTCGCCTCTGGACACTGCCCAGAATGCAGGCGGACGGGCCCGTTTATGCAGGAACAGGAGATGGTGCGGCTCAGCACAGAACTCATTGGCCCTTTCGCACGAGTAATTTGCTCCCAGCGACAACAACCTTCCTTCGCAGCGGCAAGGCTTTTGTTCCACGACAGCGGGGAGATTGGCCTGAACCAGATATCCAGAGTCAAGAACAGCAAATGGCCGAGTGCAACCCCTCGCATCCTAATACGCACACTAGTTGCGGCCGCTCGTGTTGTGTGCCTCAAGTTCTCAGAATGCGACGGTGTCTGGTGACCTTGCAGCTCGTGCTGGGAGCTTCGTGTTGGCGTCCGTCTTGCGTGGCCGAGGAGATGAGACGGGTGTTTTCCAAGGCTCGAGCCCCTATTTCCTCAATCCTTCCCGCTTTTGGCCTCGCGCTCAACCACTGGCCAGCGCGAGGACAATTCACGGCGTCATGACTGCACTAACGTTAGTGCCCTGTCATGCCGAACTTTCCGGGCCAGCTGGAAAGTTCTAGACAATGGTTTTTTCTTTCTGCGAAATGACGATATTTCAACATTTCGGGTTCGTCTCCATTTCACGTGCCTGGAAGCCTGATGACGGCCATCAAACTCAATCCATGTGCAACCCATTGCTGAGCGGCGTGGAAGCGGCAAAAGCTAGCTCCTCAACTAAGCTTAAAATCTCCCATCGGGTCAGTCATCTGGCTTCTGCCAAGCTTTGGATCGACAACACTTACCTGATTCTCTGTTAATCGCTTCCCTAGGGACTGACACCCTAATGTGCCACAATGAATGAATGTGAAGATGTCGTGGTTGTGTGGATGTCAACAGAAACTTCGACAAAAAAAACGTGGTTTCACAGGGTGGCCCTCGCTTTCAGCCTCCGGGGGAGAGACATGCAGATCGCAAGCCACCGTGGGGTCCTGATCCACTGAGAGTTGAGAGTTCTGACTGCTTGTCGATCGCGCGGGGCAGAGTCGATAACGTTTTTTTATCAGTCCTCCTCAGCCATACATGGGCGGTGTGACTGCCTATTGCGTTCATTCGCCTGCAGATTCTGCCCAGGTTCGGCATTCGAACGTTGAGCGACACATTTTTTGGCCTTATCCACACCAGATGCACCTTCCGGATGTGAGCTTGTGATGAACTGCAAAACGGGCAATCGCGAACCATCTGACATGTTTGACACATCACGTGCACCCTGGTCAGTGTCGTGAGAAGCAGCCATCGCGCCTGCAATTCGACAACAAATCTAATGCTCGGCAGTTGGAGACGGCAGTTCCAGGCGACACAATCAGGCTATGTGGGTGTGCGAACAGGTGACTGCGAGGGATTCCGGTTTCTGTCCTGTGCCACCTGCCAACACAAGCATCGCTTCTCCCACGCAAGTCCGGGCGCCGCTGGCCGGCTAAAGTGCAAAGTGGTACGCAAGCTCTTCGCGTCCGAGACTCGTTGATTTACCCAACGTTAGCGGTCACCGGCATTGTTTGCCACCGCCGCTTGTCTGCCAGGCCTAGCCCTCTTTGTCCACCAAAACCCGGGCCGCGGAACGGATTCAAGACCGGGCCGGCATTCGATTGCCCAGATCGCCAGATGCGTCCAATCATGGCGGATCGGAACTGTCCTGGGCCCCCAGGGGTGTTTGGCCGCATCTGGAACGTCAATTCGCATTGCATACAGCCTCATCAAGACCCAAATACTCGCGCCGAGGATGGGCCGAAAGACGTGGTTTGATGAAAGCTGCCATCTAATTCTTGGGCATCTCGATGAAGCCACAGAGGGGTCGAGCGCCGCTGTTGCACTGATGAAACCCCTCGGCGGCTGTTTCCGGTGAAGAACCCGGCATTCTGGGCTCAATCAAGACCAGTGCGGAGGAGCAGGACGCCAACCCCGCATGTTTCTCCGCTTATTATGCGTGAACGGAAGTTGGCCCTCTTTCCCGCGACTAGCAGCTCACGAGTCGCCGCGACCGTTGCATACGTATGCTACCAACGACAAAAGGCTTGGGCAGGAGTGTATCATGGTCCTGTGGTGAGCGGCGGTGTGTCCGGGATAAGGTAGCTTACCCAGCTCGCACACCGAGTGAGGTTACTATCGCCTATTCTTTTTTCGCAACCTCGGCCGCCCTGCTTCCAATCGATAAATCTGTCCTTCACCGCCGCCGGAGAACGCCACGTCGCGCCCATGCATGCATCCCCACGGCATCGCTGGGTGGTGCATGATTTCCGACTCATCACGGCCTTCGTCCCCTTCGCCTCTGTGAGCAACAGCATTTGCCCGCTCGCTTGACCTGGGCGCGGTGGGTGACCATGCTGCTCTACACGCGCAGGGCCCCTCCCAAAGAACCCAAGCGGCGGTCCAGAGCCGGATGCACATACTGGTACGTGATGCCGAACTCTGCCCCCACGAGATTAGATTATTTCTAACTTGGTGTATTCAGCAAGGAGAAGGTTAGTTCAGATACTAACTTGACGGCGTAGGCAGGATTGATTGAGATCCTGTCTACTAGGCCTATGTAGCACCCCGAAATATGAGGGCCCATTTGACTGACCATGAGCAGAAGAAAAAATGTGACGAAGGACGCCCGCAGTGTGCGCGCTGCGCCGAACATGGCACAGAGTGCATCTACGAGGCGGTGAAACCGAGGCAGAGGAAGAAGCGCGGGGACTTGTCGACTAATACTGCCTCTGGCGACGAACCCGACCTATATCCGCCCGGTCGCCGATTCTCAGACGCGAGTTATTGTAGCTCCGGCCCTGCGGGTGTTCCAGACGACAGCGAGGCAGAGGGTCCTATCGAAGCCCTGCGCGAGAATCCTGGGGGGGGCGCCTTGGTGATGCGATCGGGAACCAAATCACAACTTCCTTACCTTGCCATGATATCGCCATGTCCTCCGCGCTCACCTCTGCTGGACTTTTGCCCGCCATCATTCGTCGAGTTTTCGGACCGCCCTAACCGCCGAGCGCTTGTGGATCACTTCTGCAACATCTTGTCACATCTTATCGTGTTCCGGGAGGAATCAGGCAACCCCTTCCAGCAGTTAGTCTTACCATTAACACAGATGAGCACGCCCGTTATGAACGCAATCTACGCCCTAGCCAGTGCGCATTTGGAATACAGAGGGGTCGAGAATGCGGAGAAGTCGCTTTATTTCCACAACCAAGCCATCCAGGGGCTGGGACGCCTCATCGAGCAGAACGCCAAAGCCAACAGAAACGAGATATTGGCAGCCATCATGCTTTTGGTATACTACGAGGTGGTGAGTCACGCATACTCCAGCCCTCTTCTTATGATGCGAACTAAGACGCCACAGTTGGTCCAGCGAGGACATTCTAATATAGTAGCCGGCCACCTAAAGGGTGCACTCACTATAATGTGCACGAATCCGGATCCGTCCGACCCTACTAGCGCTTTCCTGGAACGCGTATGTTGCCCCCCTTTCCTTAGCATAACTGAGCCCCTCCCGAACTGAGCTCACACGACTGTCTAGGCGTTTCGGTTTTACGATGTCATCGCTGCACTCTCAAACGGGACAGCACCACTATCCGCAGCGCCCTCACCAGGCTGTCTGAGGCCAGTCCCCCCTCTCGGTGCGCAGGCTGCTTCCCCGCTGTGCAACGTAGACACCCTTCTTGGCATGGCGACGACATTGTGGCCCATTATACATCGCCTGTCCGAGTTGCTTTCACTCAAAAAGGACCTGGAGCTAGCAGTGCGGACTAATGCCCCTCCCTCCAAGGTTGCCGTCCTGCGTACCGAGTTCGAGTCTACCACGGGCGCCATAGAAACTGCCCTCACGCAGTGGCAACCTCATCTTCCCCCCAATTTTGTTCCAGATGAGGAGGACCCCGAGCCGCCTCAAGCCATAGCTCCGTCGCCCATCGATAATGGCAGCGCCTCTGACGCTGCTGTCGTGGAACCCGAACCCGACCCCCTGAGTGCCTCGGAGCGTGCCCGCCTCCACAGCATCCTGCACAACGCCCTGGCTTACCGCCACTCGGCGTTTGTGTACCTATACCGAACCATATACGCATACCCACGATCACACGACACGGTTCAGATGCACACTCGTCTTGCCCTCCGACACTGCGTCTCAACTGTCGCCTACGAAGGGCCCATGGGTGCCCTGCTGTGGCCGCTTTTTGCGGCAGCCTGCGAAGCCATGAGCTCAGAGGACCGCGAGCTGGCTGCCCGGGCCTTCACGGCAATCACCAAAAGGCAAGGCATGATGAACATTGAACGGGCCTGGGAGATTGTGCAGGAGGTATGGCGGAGGGCGGACTGGGCAGACGTTGTGGCTCGCCTGGGGGAGGCCGGAGTGATCTACCCCAGCAACAGCAGCAGTGGCAGTGGTAGCAGCAGCAGCAGCAGCAATGCGAACAGCAGCAACGCTAGTGGCACTAGCGTTAGTAGCGGAGCGGGAAAAGAAAGGGTGGCGCGAGAAGTCGCAAGGGATGCCGAGCTGTGGCGGCGAGTGAGTAGGGAGATGGGGGTCAGCATTGTGTTTGGCTAAAACGGCGGAGCAGAGGGGGGGAAACTGAAGAAAAGAGATCGAAACAGTGTTGCCGATCTTGCGGGCGTCCGCTCCTGCTGTCCTCTTAGCGGCGACGACGGACAATCACAAACTGGAGGGAATCTGGAGATCTGTGCGTTACGCGGAAGCGCATGGCTCGATCACAATTCATGAAACGCTACCGGGTTGTCATAAGTCGAGAGTGGTGGCGGCGGGTGAGCGAGCATCTGGTGATCCAGCAGGTGTTTCGTCATACCACAGGATGCGAATTCAGCAGCCGAGCAGAGACGGAGATCAGGCTTGAAGGATCAGATCCGGGGACCCGTGGCTTGGGTAAATTGTCTCATGGAACAGCATGGCCTACATCGTTAGGCCTAACAAAGATGTTCTCGGGGCGAGGAGATGAGGCGAGGCGAGGCGATTCAGGGCAGGACAGGACAGGGCAAGACAAAACAGAGCACACGGTGTGAGGCGATGCAAGGCGTGGGGAACAGAGGTTGGCTGTTGTTTGGATAGTACAGGCGGGATAATGAGTGGATGTGGAGTTTATTGGGTTTGCGAGCCACAGAGCCGCGCCAGGCGGGATTCGTTTCTTCATGACGGGAGGGGAAAAAAAAAGCTGGGGATGGTTGGAGTACATTATGGACGGCGCGGATGGTCTTTGCTATGGTCACTGGCACGGGGAGGGGAGGGGAAGCAACAGCACAGCTTCAGGCGGAGTTCATATGTTTCCAATCTTCAACACTTCGAGTGATTGTACAAGTACAATGCTCCATGTATTTAGTTTGCATATACCTTCGGGAAAGATCGATATAATAGTGAACATGTTTACTTATTATTCTTGATCAGACTTCTCTCGCATGCACCTACACGTGGTGAATGTTGTTTCTGTACCGTCGCATCAATCACGGGCGGGGTTAGGAGCCCGTTGGCAAAATGCGGCTGTGTTTCACCGACCGGGACGGGACTGGAGTCGTGGGTTAGGTCTACACGACACGTCTGTACGAGATTTCGGGAAGGGGTGATCCACGTAGGTTGAAAAGGAAGAAAAGAAGAAGAAAAACGAGAGGAGGAGAACGGGAGAAGGAAAGGGAAACGAAACACGGTTGGCTGCCTGTATCATGAAGACTATCCAGCACCTAAGATGCTCTAGATCGTCACTTTCACAGTCTGGTCTGGAAGACGCATCTCCACCGATTGCTGTGCAGCCAGTAACTTACGATGCTAAAAGTATCAGGTAGTTTTGAAAGCAGCTTGATGGCATGTAGTTATCAACGTGTGTGTGTCTGGTGTGTGTCGTACGAGGCTACTACCTGGGAACAAGAAACATTTACATGACAGCCTGGCTGTGCTGCTTCCAGTCTGCTTCCCCCCCCCTCCGGCCCTCAACAACATCCTGTTCCAGTCGGGCACTAACTCATGGCACATGTATGTGGTGCCGCGCTGGTTTGATGATAACCAGCGATATCCAGTCCTTACCTGCATGCCAGATGGTGCTCTCTCTCTCTCTGCCTGAGCTAGGTAGGTAGAAAAGAAGGGCACAAAGGCTCCTGTCCTCGCTCGTCATCGAGATGCTGCTGGTCCAGTCCAGTCACATCACAGACTGCGTGGTAGTGGGGCGAACGCGGGTGACGAAAGGGGAAAGGGGGGGGGGGAGGGTCTCGTTATTTGTCCTGGTTCGTTGGACTCGCGGAGCCCTGGACTTGGAACTGGAACCAGATTGACTGGATGGAGCCCGGGCTGATCTAGAGAGAGAATGAATGGACTGGACGCGGCATCGAGTGCCGGTCAGCCGGGGCTGCAGCTTGGGATAATGCATAGTGGACTTTTTTTTCTCATGTACCTACCCATCTTGTTTTTTGACTGGGCCAGAGCCAGGCAGGTTTGGCTGGTCTGTTTTATCGGTCAGTCGGGGCTGGCCTGGTCGGTCAGTCGGTCGATGCAGTCTAGGCGGTCGGTCGGTCTTCTCCGGACCATACAGAGGCCAGGCAAGAGTATTTTGTGTTCGCCCTTGCCTCGCTTTTCTTTCCTCCATGTACGTACGGCTGCGAACAGCTTGGTGAGAAAATATGCAAGAGAGAGAATTCGGCATGGTGTGTGTGTTGTATGTGTTCAACTTGGACGGGGACACACACACACATACACTGGGGATTCACACCGGAGAAACGCAGATGAGGACTTCTAGACCAAGAGGTGCAGTACGCACACTCTTCTCCACCCCCCTACCCCCTCTTGCCCCCCCCTTTTTTTTCCTTCTTTCTTTTCTCTCGTCCTCCCTCGCTCTCCCTCAGCGCCCCTCGCTCACTATGGGAGGGTGAAACTTTTCCATTCCCATAATTGGTATCAGGTGGTTGAGGGTGTGTGTGTGGGTGCAGGAGTTGCCTTGTTTCTCTCTCTCATTTTCTGGTCTGGGGTTTAGGCTGTTTCCCCGTCCTTTCTTCGCTTCGACATGGTATGGTAGTACGTATCTCTTTCACCTGCCTCGTACTTACCCCGGCAACAGCAGAGCAGACTGGAGTCTGTCTTAATTTTATTTTTCACCTCTCCTCATGTTTCCGTCATGATCGAAGGGAGACCGGGAGGAAGCGAGGGGATGAGGGAAAAGGCGGCTCTGCCCCCACCCGGTAGTGGCATTGGCTCGGTGACTTGTAACGCCCGTGTCTTGCACCTCGGGCAGCCACTGCCGCGTTCGAAGGGGGTGACCGGGAGAGCCTGCCGCGTAGAGTACTCTACAAAGCAGACTCTGATCCCAAGCCAGATAAATGAGAGTGAGCGAGTGGGATCTGATAGAGTACTTTTTCGTGCTGGCTTAGGCAGCGTGTGGTACTCTGGAAGTAAGTAAACTGGCTTATTAACCCGCCTTTTGCGTCATATCACTGCGGGGTACCCCTCGGGGATGGTCGCGTCTGGGGAAGGAACAGCGAAGGATGGATGCAGCAAGGTAGGGTTGCAGCTTCTGGGCGTGTTCTGGGGTGTTTCTCTTTTCTCCCTGCCCACAGGGCGCGTTGCCTTATCAGCAAACCGTGGGTCTACAAATAACTATTCACACGAATGTGTAGTGCAGCGAATATATATGAACAGAGAGTCTTTAGACGACGGTACCTGACTTAAGATGAGATAGTCTCCCAACGTGCCGTCCATTCCGTCCGCGCTGACAAGGAGGGTGGCGGTACAACGGTTTCCCCCCCATCCCCCCAATGGTATAATAAATTGGAAACCAGAAAGCTGCCAGTTTTCTCACCCACAATGGTGCGATTGTTTGTCGGTCATTGTGCCCACGAGGGAAACTTGGGTAAACTTGCTCGATGTTAAGACTCGCTCGAGCCGTTGAACTGTGCAGGAAGCGGATTGTGGGTTATGGTTTGGTTTGAGCATCATCCAAAGTGGGGAAGGGCGGGAGCGGCCTAAATTTTTTTTCTTTTTTCTCTTGATGCCTCTTCAAAGTCTGGCTTTCCTCATCGGACCACTCACAAATGTCGAATTTCGCCAGAGCGAAGCAACCGCCACGCATTGGCCGCACGAGAAACCCGGGGCTGCAAGAAAGAGGGGCGTCGGCATGGTCGAGGCCGAGTGATAATGTGCCGCTAGACCTGGCGGGGAAGTGGAAGGGTCCGACCGACAGAGTCGCACCCCATTTCACCCTGCGCGGATGCGTTGCCAAATGGCAATCGAACGTTTTCCCCAAACCTTCCCAGTCCTTGCACCAATATCATCCTAGGGTCAATTATACCAGATCCGCACCTGCAAGGAAGGAAGCTGTTCAAGAGCTTCCAGGGTATGGAGTAAATAAGCGGGCAGCGCGGGGCTGGTTCGGGCATCAAGCTTCGGCTGTGGGCTTGACTCCGGAACGCCAGTTGACAAGTCGGATCGATTCGCCAGCTTCGCTCATCGGATAGTGCCTCGGTAGCTTTTCAGCTCAAGCGCTTCTCACGAAGCTCTGGCTTGCGAGGATGCCGGTCAGCGGTTTTGGGCACCAGAGTCTCGGCCTATGAGATCGAATGCACGCTGTTTGCTGCGCGTCGCTGCAGCCCGGATGGGTGCTCTTGCAGGAAAGAGCCCAGCACCCATCAGCCGGTGAACCTGACAGATGAGAAATCTCTGCGCAACCCCCCAATCAGAGTACGCACGATATTACCATCCATGGGTGACGCGCTACGGAGAACGTCTCTGGCCAAGGATTCTGGCCAACAGCCGTGGGGCTTCTCTCCTCTCTGAGATGGGTCTTCGGAGGAGGGGTCAAAAAAAAAAACAGCGATCAGAAAATTGATGCTGTGGCCTGCATGGCTGGCTCCCTTGCCGATGCGGACCATGGGTTGGCGTCGATACCCCCCTCCCCCCCCATTTTCCCCAATAATTGCTACCCCGTTAATTATCATTTGTCTTGGGCTGTTGCGTTGCCATCTGCTTGCATTCGTGCTCGAGATTTCCCCTCTGCTTCACCATTCCCTCCAACGCGAGGGAGGTATCGCGGCAAGTTGCGGCGTGCGGCGCGCGGCGTGCGGTTGTGACTGCTCAAACGAAGCTGCCGGCACGTCTTGCGTTCCTTCCCCAACTCTTTCCCCGTTCATTTTGTCTCCCACCCGTTTTCCCTCTCTTCTTCCCCCTCCCTCCGCAGATCCGCGCTCCTCAGACAAAAGCTACAGCTCCTGGGTTTTGCCAGTATTCTCGTTTGACCCGTGCGAGCTCAGTCACTCAACCCGTGGCTCCGCCAATCTCATTCCCAAGTGGATTGCTTGCCCACTTGGCCTTTCCCACACTTGTCGAACGGGATCTCGCCGACCGTACCACACACACCTACCTCTACACCTCTTTTCCAAAAATCGCAATAAAATGACTCCCCTCAGATCTCTTTCTCTGTCGTACGCATTATGACCATGCTGCTGCGCGCCTGTTGATCGTCGCAAGCACAACACTCCTCTTGCTCCCAAGGCCGCGCCAAGAACGACACACACGGAGACAATAGCCAAACGCTCTTCTTCCCCCTACTCAGATCTCACCGACTGCTCCTTTCGTCCAAACCAAGAATCCCGGATACCCCACCCCCAAGAGGCTCCCCGTCGTCGGAGTCGTGCAGCGGCCTAGAGCCCAACACCATAAACCGACGGCAAGCCATCATGGTTTTGCTATAAAGGAGCGCCCGCAATGACCACCGTGATTAACGGAGCCCTGCCGCCGCCTAAGCAGATCCGCTTTGTCAACAATCAAGGCCAACCGCCATCGAAGCGGCGGAGGATCAATGCAGCGTATGTGTGCTTTCCTATCTCCGTCTTCGTCTCTTTCTTTTGTAACCACAACCCGTGGTTTTGCTCTGTTGTGGCGTTTCGTTTCGTTGGTCAGCGGGGTTCAAGGATTATTCTGCGGCTGCGGCGGGATTGGCTCTAAACTTCTTGGGACTGCAGATGCTTGACATGCCGCAAGCGCAAGACGCGATGCGCTGGTGAGAAGCCGCGATGCTCGACTTGCACCAAAAATGGACACGACTGTCTCGGCTATAACGATCTCGTGGAGAAAAAGAGGGATCACGCCAACGGATTCGCACTACCCCGAGGGGAACATGACGACGTGATCGACCTGGGGCACGAACCCGACGGCGACTACGTTGAGGAGGACGATGATGATGGCCGGCGCCATTGGAAAAGTAGGCCGGCACTTCGGACGGCAGGCTTTGTAGGAAAACCAAAGCCAGTGCGGCGGGAGCCAGTACAGCACGAGCAATCGACAAGTGTTTCCCCTCCGTCAGGATCTAGATCGGGATCGAGATCGGGATCGGGTCATCCCCAGGGACGCAACGATGATTGGGACCGTGGCGACGATCCGCAAAACTCGGGGAAGCCCAACCGGGGGACTGGCAACTATGTACGCAAGCCCTCTTACTCGGAAGATGGTCGGAGCTCCAACAATCGGTCCCCTATTCAGCGGCACACCGAGAGCCATCGCATGCCGTATTTCCGGTACTTTGGTCCGACTGCTATTGTTCCGGGTTTCAAACAGATGGTAGTCAATGTCTCGGTCCATCGTGACCGCCGCAGAAGCCGCGGCAGCTCTTTCTCAGCTACATCACCCGGGTCATTATTTGGCCTGGCGCACAGTCGCCTTTCACATCCGGAGACTATCCTCGAAACTCTCGAGGATCTCCCAGTCTATGATACCAACGATTCGGGACCGGTGCACCCGCTCATCACAACGTTGGTCAAGACTTTCTTCCTTCATCTCGGCTGCAATTACCCGTTCCTGAAAGAGGAGCGTTTCCTTCGCATGGTGAAGGAGAAGAGAGTTGAGCCCATTCTGGTCGACTCTATGTGCGCCCTCGCTGCTCGCTTCTCTGATCTACCCATTTTCACCAACGACCATGACGGTAGAGTCGCGCGGTCTGAGTACGGACATATCTTTGCTCAGCGAGCCAAAGCCGCCACGGTTGATACGTTCCCGTGCCCTTCGGTCGCGGCAGTCCAGGCCTGTCTCCTCATGGCTTATGAGGGATTTGGGGAGAACCAAGACAGCGCTCTCTGGATGTACCTTGGCCTTGCTATTAGAATGGCCGTCGACCTTGGTCTCCAGAAACGAGTTGGGATCAAGTACCAGGGAGAACGTGACCCCTGGTACACCCGAACGTGGAACCGCAAAAGCAGCGATGAAGAGAGCAATCATGATGGCGAAGAGACTCTCAGTCACGAGGAGCAAATGGAGGTTGAACAAGAGCGCATCAACACCTTTTGGGCTGTCTTCGTTCTTGACCGTGTCATCTCGTCGGGAACGGGCCGTCCAGTGACCTTCAGGGATGACGACTATGAACTCTCCCTTCCCCCGCCGACCAAAAACGCCGTCACGGGACGGGCCGACCCTCTCCCTGCCTTCATTGAGATTATCCACCTCTACGGGCGAGTGTCGGATGTCCTCAACAACATTCGTGATGCAGACGATCTCACCGAGGAGAAGATGGCCAAGCTTGCCCAGATGGAGAACGATCTGACCCAGATCTACCAGAAGCAAGATGAGAGTCTGCACTTCAACGCTGTCAACTTCAGAGGGTACGTTCAGGCTGGCCAGGGCACTACATTTATTCTCTTGCACTTTTGGTTTCATGCCTTGATCATCGTGCTCCACCAGCCAACTCTTTTAACCCCTTTCGGAAGTCTGGGCGGTCGCACCAAACTGCTGCCCAACAGTCGTGAGCTGTCAATGTCAAGCGCAAAGACGATCGCCGACATCCTAGCGTTCGCTGAGCTGATCGACCCTAAGAGCTTCATTGGGAACCCCTTCACTTCTCAGCCTATGTACATTGCGGCCTGCGCATTCTTGGTCGAGTCAGTGACCAACGCCTCCGAGCCCCCGTCTCGGGAGGGCACGCCCGAGATCAAGGGCGAGTACCCAAAAGCTCCGGCCTCGAAGTTGACTTCGTCGGCCGAGAGGTCGACCAGACATTCCCTCCTTGCATCTGCTGCCAACCAATGCTACCAGAGGTGCTACAAATCGCTCCAGCAGCTTCAGCAATACTGGGGCGGCGTAGGATACATTCTGACAGCATTGGACCAAAAGTCCAAAGGCATTTGGGACTGTGAGACATTCACCAATGAGGAGTACGAAAGCGCTATGGTAGCTCGCCGCGGCTCCCTTAACCGCCTGGCCCGGCTTGAAAACCCAGCGTCGCCCAATGTACCTCCCATCGCCTTCTCACTCACGGGCACTACCAACTCGCCCAATTCCAACCTGACTCTTCTGTATCAAAACAGTCACACGGCGTCGTCGGGGAATCTTGCCCCACCGCCCCCGCCTCCGCAGCCGTCGACATCGCACTCTCACGCAGTTCCGGTATCTGCTCCAACACCTCCAGGGAATATGATTTATGATCCTATTCGACAGAGTGAGGCAGCGGCGATGTTTCCTCCACCATACCCCCAGCCGAATGTATCGGCCGTTCGTTACCAGCCCGCGCCTTCCAAAACTGGCCGCCTCTCCACTTCCTCGACGGCAGGTAAATCGCAATCCAGGTACGAAACCTCATCTCCAGATGAAATGGAGGCAAACAGCCCAGGCAGTGGAGCCGGCGGCAGGGGATACTTCTTTGGGGGTCCGTCGCAGTCTACCAACAGCTCGGCGCCGCACACATCCGCGTTTACTCCGAATTCGCAACACCACTCGGAGGGTTCCGTGGTTCAGAGCGGCTCACCTGCCAGTACCTTTACGGACTCGGGCATGGCTCAGCACAACTCGTCGCATTACCACCATGGCCATAACCATACAAATGGGGCCAACCATGGCAACTCAAACAGTGCGCACAATGGTTTTGACGGCGACTTTTCGCAGAATATCGGCTCGGGCTCGCTATCGTTTGTTGGTAATCCTCCAATCAACGAGATCATCACGTTTGACAGCCAAGAAATCAACATCGATGCTCTAGGGCTGACGAACGAGCTGATGCCGCCGTGGTTGGAGTTCCTCCCTGGTGATGTACTTGGGCTCTTTGAGAACAATATATCTGGAACGGGACACCACGCTCACATGAATTGAGTCTCAGTTGGTCCACTACACGATGGGTGATGTCGCTATGGACGAGATGGTCGGTTTTGGTCATGATGATTTTTTTTGAGACTCTTTTGATTTCTTCATCCGTCGTTTTAACCCCTGACCCGTTACGAATTTCCTTTGCATTGGTAGACAATGTCTCTCTTATATACTTAGTTACACGATGGGACTGGGCGGCATAACTTGGAACATGGGTTTTCTTCCGATTTAATTTTCATTGGAGGGCGTCGTATCTCTTTCTAATCTCTTACAACTCCTGAAAGATTGGGCGATATGGAGGATAGGTACTGGTGGTGGTTTCTTCTCGGCGGAATCTTGGAGGAGTTTGGTGTTTTCTTGGCTGGAAATGGTTAACGACAGGACCTGGTTGAGACATGCTGGGCATCAGAGTCAAGGAAGACGGCGGATCACATGATGGTTTCACACGACACGGGGAAACAGGGCTATGGGGCTGGGTTGGGTACAGTAGGTTGCCATCGTCGGTCGAGGGAGCATCGAAGCAAGATACCCAAGCAAACAAACAATAAGCATGGAGAGAAAAAATGATAAAAAGGTCGGGGGATGGGCGAATCGAGGGTCGGTTTCTCTAGTGGAGGATCACTCTTGTCTTGCTTTTGATGCTTTGATGCTTTGATCGTCGCTGTTGCTGTTTATTGCCAACGTTGTTATTGCCACTATTAGCTAGTCTACTCTGCGCTTTTGCTGCTTCTTGTTTTCGACGAAGCGGCCGAGATAGCAGTTATCAAAATTTTGATGGCTCATCTTGATGGCCGAACAGTGAAAATGCTGGAGAGAACCTTGACGGGTTTTGGACATGGTCAACTGTTCACTTATCTAATCTGATTAGATGGCGCAGTGGCGGGGTCTTTTGTGGTCCCTGGTCTTGGCCCGACATCGCTCGCGATTTTTCTTCTCGGGATCAGTGACTCTTTGGCTGCCGCATGTCATTCGCTGGCAAGCTGTTGACCGTCTTGTCCCCCGCCCTCTGCGTGTTTTGCGCCTCCCACCTCCCTCTTTTCTCGCGGAAACGAGGCTCAATTGATCAATTGGGCACTTTCGCCGGTATTTTCGTCGGTCTTCTCACCGCCATGGCTTTCCGCGCGTCTCTTCGGCTCGCCGCCACTCCGAGCCGCTCCGCCCGCTTCTACTCACAAGCCGCCGCGGTTCCGACGTCGAACCTGGGAGGCGCACCCCGCGATAATGCACAGATCCAGCGCGACGCAAGCATGCCGAACCCCGATCCAGCGGCCGACTCGGCCAGCGCTGCCCTCGTCCGCGAACATGCCCCCTTCATGGTCGCGACATACTCGCGCCCGCCGCCCGTCTTCGTCAGGGGCGAAGGCTCATACCTCTGGGACATTGAGAACAGGAAATACCTTGATCTGACAGCCGGTATTGCTGTCAACTCTCTGGGACACTGCGACTCAGAGGTTGTGAAGTTGATGGCCCAGCAGGTGAGTCACAGTCACGGCCTTGGTCTGACGGAGTTATCATGGAATGGAATACATGCTGATAAAACCCGACGCTTGACACAGGCCAAGACCCTCGTCCATGCTTCCAACCTATACTACAATCCCTGGACCGGCGCCCTGTCCAAGCTGCTGGTGGAGAAGACAGTTGAATCAGGCGGCATGCACGACGCCTCGGCCGTGTTTGTGTGCAACTCAGGCTCCGAGGCCAACGAGGCTGGCATCAAGTTCGCCCGCAAAGTCGGAAAGGTGCTCGATCCATCGGGCGCGAAGGTGGAGATTGTGTCGTTTCGCAACGCCTTCCACGGCCGCACGATGGGCTCGCTCTCGGCCACACCCAACCCCAAGTATCAGGCCCCCTTCGCGCCCATGGTGCCGGGCTTCCGCGTCGGCGAGTATAACGATATTGCTTCCATTCCGGGGCTTGTCACGGAAGAGACGTGTAGCGTCATGGTCGAGCCTATCCAGGGCGAGGGCGGCGTCATGGTTGGCTCCGACGAGTTCCTCGTCGCCCTCGCCCGCCGCTGTCGCGAGGTCGGCGCACTCTTGCACTACGATGAAATCCAATGCGGCCTTGGCCGTACCGGTTCCGTCTGGGCGCACGCCCGCCTCCCGCGCGAGGCCCACCCGGACATCCTCACCACCGCCAAGGCCCTGGGCAACGGCTTCCCCATCGGCGCCACCATTGTCAACGCCCATGTCGCCGACAAGATCAAGATTGGCGACCATGGCACCACCTTCGGCGGAAATCCTCTTGCCAGCCGCCTCGCTCATCACATCGTGTCGCGACTGGCCGAACCAGCCTTGCTCGAGGGCGTCGTCACCAAGGGCGAGATCTTTGTTCGCGGCTTTGAGGCTCTCCAACAAA
>Ga0247765_1000138_pt1 | contig 57764 bp, 36 predicted proteins | sample UWRJL106311C6_FD_179949 | JGI IMG/M metagenome (GOLD analysis project Ga0247765, IMG submission 179949) | Plant litter microbial communities from Arlington Agricultural Research Station in Wisconsin, United States - UWRJ-L106-311C-6 | ecosystem: Environmental > Terrestrial > Plant litter >... | reverse complement strand
CGCAGGAGCAGCGTTTTCCACCTAGGTAGTTACGGTAGAAGTTCCGCGTGGCCATTAGGGCCGGTGGGTGGCACCCACCCTATGCACGGCGTAAGACAATATATAAAGGTATTACGGCCTGCACCCAACTCTCTATCAGGGATAGGTTTAAGACAGATCGTATATGTGGCAGGACGCCAAAGGGTGTGTGGGGCCGGGAGATGCAAGCTGAAAAGGGTGTCTATGGAAATTGAATTGACGTAGTCAATTTAGCTACCTAGATACCTAAGCATCAGAATTGCCACTAGAATTGCTATTAGGCCGCAGGCACCACTTTTCGGGGTCTCAGAGCCCCCCGCAGGCGAGGACCCCTCTGCTCTTTAGATTAAACACTTTTAGCCAAGACGAAAACACTGAGAGCCAGACAAGACGGTATAAATTTCCGAGTTTTTTGCCTCGCTTCAATCGACCATGCTTATGTCTCCTTAGTTCCGCAACGGAGCTACCTACGTCTATAATCGTCCAACTTCCAGTAGTGAGCCTCGTGGCTTTATATAATGGAGACTTCTTTGATATCCTTTCCATACAAGAGCCTCGCCCCAGGTACTTCCGAGCTTCGGCTCATCTTAGTCGAACCGGGCGATTTTGAGGAGCCTATCCGATGTCAGCTCCAGCATGTCGAACTGGACCGCAAGCCCGACTACGAGGCAGTATCTTACGTCTGGGGATCTCGCAGTGACCAAGAATCGATATCATTGAACCGACTGAGATTTCCAGTGACCACTAACCTGTCTATCGCACTTCGGTACCTCCGGCGACAGCACGAGCCCCGCACCCTCTGGATCGACGCTTTATGCATCAATCAGGCCGACACTTCGGAGCGTAGTGAGCAAGTCGCGCGAATGGGCGACATATATCGACAGGCGACCAAAGTCGTACTCTGGGTCGGCGAAGATGTCATGGACCCTACCTGGCGGGGTTCAATGTCTGCAAGCCAAATTTTCTCACAGCTGCGCGATCAACTCTATGTCTACGATACAGAGGATTACTAGCAAGAAGAGGCTCTCGTCAATCCGAATGACTGGGCACGCAGCCTGGTAGCTTTTGTCAGAAGACCTTGGTTCACGCGTATGTGGATCATCCAGGAGTCGATCGCCCACAAAGACGCCGAGATCATGTGCGGCCGGGCATCGATGCCCTGGCTGCCCTTCCTCTTCGGGGTTGATAAATCGGCCCCGGCTATGCGTTTGACGGTGCACGCGTCGAGCACGCTCAATGAACTCTTTTCCAACGTCACAGCGCTCCACACGTGCCTGATCGTCTCGTACGAGTGGAAAGACAAGAATTTGAACACCAAGGAGATTGCGACATGTCTCGCCAGACTCCTGTTCGCTTTAGGGGGCAGATTCGACTGCTCTAACCCCCGAGATCGGCTTTATGCCATCCTCGGTCTTGTACCGGGTGCATCCGCCGCACTAGCCTCCGCTAAACTTGTCGATTATACGAGACCATCGGCTGATGTCTTCCGGGACCTAGCAGTCTTTTTGATCACCGAACGCTCCTCGCTAGACATATTAGCGGCATATGGGACAGACCCGGACGAGTGGGATTTGGATGAGCTTGATGGTAAACCTTCTTGGGTACCAACCTGGGGCAGAAATCCACACAGTACAACTCTACCCATCTTAATCGACCGGATAACCAACGGTACAGACCTGGATGATCAACCGGCCCAATTTAGTTTCTCTGATGACAAGAACACTTTATTCCTCAAGGGAGTTACCGTTGGTGAAATCGCTTCTCTTGGAGAGGAAATCACCGTGCAGTCCCTTGGGTCCGTTGAATCCGGGCAAGAAGCGATTCGTGTTTGGGAGGAGAGGTTCCGCAGATGGGAGGGGAAAATTTTGCAATCACCAGCCGTCAAGCGAAAATACGACTTATTCAAAGACGCCCGAACTGCATGGAAGCACGCACTATTGCATGAGAATGATGGTGGCGTATTGACGACACAACACTTTTGCTACGATGTAATAACCGGCCACATCGATCTGTCCACGGTTGCAGAAGAGGATCGGCAACGGTATCTGCATGAGGTTTCAACATTTACCGCGTTCGTCCAATTTGGGCTTGCAAACAAATTCCCGTTCGTCTCGTCAACGGGCCACATTGGTGTTGCAGAAGGTGTTGATTACCTCGAGATTGGTGATCTCGTCTGTCTTTTTCCTGGAGTGGCCGTTCCCTTCATTTTGAGGCCGCTTGAAAAAAATTGTTACGGATTCGTAGGAGCGTGCTATATTCAGGATTTCGTCACCGCAGACAACAAGCAGCGGGACATTTTAGTGGGCAAAGACATGGCTGAATTTGCACTCGTCTAGACAAGAGTCTTAAATTGGAGTTTCTTAACGCAAATCGAACGGTTGTGCTGAGAACCCCCTGAACTTAACTTCTGACATTGGGGGGGTTGAGACATATTGGTGACGCACGCTGGAGCAAACAACCAAAATTCATAATAACCCATAGATAGCTGCATCCTGGAACAGGTGGACACTTTGCCATCAAATACTCTCGGAGAACACTTACGTCTTTACAGTTAGAGCATGTGACGAGGCTAGGTAGGGGAGGTGTAGTTCGATAACCTTTCCCGACCAAGGCGAGCTCTGCACTACATACCTCGAGGTTAATCTACATGGGAGTGACATATTTTGAGGATTTTGCAAAATGGCCCAAATCTTGGCCCAAGGGGTCCCGAATCTGGGGCTAGAATATACCAGTACATGCCCTGGGATAGTAGGTACAAAACATCCCAGCTTGGAATGTAGGATGGATAGTACATTATGCGGTGGCCCTGGACTATTCCAGGACATAATATGATGTCTCGTATACTAGTATGTGATGTGGTATCCGAGAATAGAATATACTAGTAAATACCCCGGGGTGATACATAATATCCCAGCTCGGAGTTTGGGATGGCACATGACACCACAGTACATCAACTTATCGCTGACTGGACGTCTGGCAAAACCCCCAAGTATCTTAAGTAGTGTTTGCACCCCAGCCTTGCTATCCCGGCTTATCACGTTTGCCAAGTAGAAAAAAAAGTCAATGAATGGTATTGAAAGGGACCAGTTGAGACGTCTGGTATGTATGTGGAGTCATGTCGGACAAAGTCTGAACTTGCTCCAGTCGTTCGATGAATCCAGTAGGGCTGGGCTTATTTAAACCTACCTAACCTAGGTAGATGGGCAGGCCAGGGTATGCTCACCAGATGCTTAGCAATGCCTTATGTTGAAATGCTGTTTTTAAAAAGTACGGCGGGAGGTTTGTTATTACAGGGGAGACGGGAGACGGGGATTGGAGACGGGGGATGGGAGACGAGGGACGACATTCTCGCCGCCCATATTTTTGCGTACAACCAAGTACTGGAGAGCTCAATGCGATTTGGTCTACTGGCCACTTCAAACGGTAATCATTCCCGGAGACGGGCCAGACAGCGTCTGTGTTCACCAAGTCGGAGATAAATGCCATCAAGGACGAGGAAACGAACCTCACACCCTTGGCTAGTATAACAATACCTGCCACGACCGGGACACAGATGATATCAACGGAATAATATTCCTCTCACTGGCATTGCACAACGATGGGGATCTTGGCTGGCGAGACCTCTTCCTCTTTAGCTGGGGATACGTGATGCTTAGTGGAATGCTATTACTGGCGGCCACTACCAGGTTTATGTTTGGCAAAAGGTTGCCCAGGCCCACCATGTATATCTAGGTACGCAGGGCAAAAAAAACACAAAGTCCAGTCTTGAGGACGATTATGATGAGATTGTGGCGACGACAACGGTGGACTTGACTTGTCGGGCGGGGATACGCAGGACCTTCACAGTTCGATGTAAAGTGATCTGGAAGCAAAAGGAGGGGATCCTGGCGCTTTCCAAGATTTATTCGCTGACGACCCGAGCAGAGATTTGTTTGAGAGTAGCTCGAGCGAGTTTATCTATCTGATATTAAACTTAGCAAAATAACTAGCAGAATGATAATAACGACCCGGGCGTACAAGACAACGAGAGTGACGGCGGAGAGGACTCAAAGGACCAAAAGAAATCGAGGTATAGCTTCGAGGCTAATATATAAGAACGTGTGCTTTTGTCAGAGTATTGTACTTGCATGAAATTCCGGTACTATGTCTCCTTGTCGTCGCTCTCCTCGTCGTAGCTCTCCTCGAGTCCTGGGACCGCTTTGACTAAGCGCCCTTTTTGCTGTCTATATGTCCGTCTCCTTTTGTATCAAGTTAGTATTTCTGGATCTAATCCCTAGATATTGCCGAGACAATACTGTTCATTCGTAATTTATCGGTTTGATCCATCTGCATAAGGCCTTCTTGTAGAAGCGAACGCGCAAGGAACTTGCCCCCCTGAATCGGCAGATATCGATGCCAATACTCCACATACCCCCTCAAGGCTAGCATATCCATTTCATTCAAGTTACTTCTTCTCTCTCAAGCGACATCTAACTCTAACCAAGACCAATCCACGGACGCTACTACCTCGAAGATATGGGTTCTGGGATCGGACGCTGTCGCGTATTCCGCTTACTCCCTGCTCTAACATAGCCATGTCAATCAAATAGGCGACTCAATTTGATTCCTGGGCATAACCACGTCGATTTCATTTCATTGCTCCTTCTGTTGTGCCTTTTCTGTACAAGACGGCAACCCCTGGGCTGGCTCTCCTCCGAGAAGGCATGTACATGTAGTGAGGGTTAACCCATCTCGTGTTAACGTCGTCACTTCATGTTAGCACGAGGTTCATGGCACTCGCATTGGTGGTTATGAATCTTTGTGTTGACGAATTTTATGCCGGGATGAAGTTTGGTTACATGTAGGGCAATGACAATCTGTCTCGCCCATTCTGTGCAGGTGCACCACTCCGCCTACCCGTACATGTATGGTTCTTCGTCACTTCCAAGGGGACATATGTGCTCGAGGCAGATTCTGCTAAAGGTCTTGGGGTATTAATAGGTCACTGAATTTATTGCCATGGTGGATTGCTGCCTGTCACCCTCCGGGTGGTCCATGACTTGTCTCGGGGAAGTTAAGCTCTGTTTGGTAAAAAGCCACTGGGCTGGATTGTGGATTAGATAAGGACCTTAGCCCAAACCATGTTTTTTGTTCTTTTCTTCTTCCCCGGACAAACCCCTTTTCTTTTCATTGCTTGGCATTGACAGCAGTTTGTGTAGTTATCATTTCTGTCCTTATATAGTATGATAGTGAGATTTCTGACAAAAACATAAATAAATCAAAAAAAAAAAAAAATTGTCTGAATGGTGCAACTTGAACCCGTGTTGGCATTTCCTCCAGAGAGGTAGTGTCTTCGTCAATACCACTGCGTGACCAATCCAATTCCGTTAACTTGGTAGGTGGTAGCTGGAGAGTTTAACTGCAGGAAAAGTGCGCACAAAGCCCCAACAACAAGGCCAGCAACAAAATAGATAATCGCTAGGGAATCTGCGCACGGAACCCTAGCGAAGATGCCTACCTATATATACCGACAACAAAAGAAGGAATCGCCAGGCTCACGGAGAAGACGAAGTCGCGAATGGGGTGGCGGGGATTGTTTTTGGGCCACTCGCACGGACGAACAACATAATAAGACTGGCCGCTGGGGGTGTCGAGGTATCGCCGAGGCATGGAGTCGTAATCGTGAGCCGTCGGTTTGAAAGCGTCTTGCAAGTGGTGTCTGGAAAATCCGCTCGTCTCTGGTGATGCATTGCTCAGACCGTGCTGGGCTGCCCGTTCACATGTGCAGGCCGTGCATGTGCACGCGGGGGCGATTCGCTTTCCTTCATGTTCTCCGGGTCAGCTAAATAGGTAACTGCATGGTGCGATGGGGTCTGGTGCGCAAATACTGCTCCGGTTGAGGACGAGGAGGATATGGCTGTTGTGGCTTGGGAGTTGGAGTCGGTTGTAGGATGAAGAGAAGGAAAGGTTGGCCATTTTGCTGTCAGCTTGGGCTTTTTATTTTTGATGACCAAAGGAGTGAGTGACTCGTGATCAGGCTGTGAATCGGGGTAGTGCACATGTGGCGCTACATAGGACGGGACCAAGATCCACAGCAGCTGGCGATGAGGTCGTGGCTTCCAGCAAGACTCAGCTTATCAATTTTGACGAACTCGGCTAATCCTGGCTAGAACCACTGCATTCGGGCGAGGCTCAGGCAAGCGAAAATCTTGGGCGGATTCCCAGCTACCACCCTGGGCAATGGGTATGGGAAGATAGAGACAAGGGCAAGGAAGCTCCGAGTAAGTTTCCATTTGTGACGACCCGAAAAATCACCGGCTTCACCTACCGTCGGCACCTGTAACAAGAGGTGCATATGTAAGCTACACGTAAGCCAGTGCTGGAACTGGCGAGGACAATTGAGTGAAATCTGTGACTTTGGCTAACCTTTGCAGAGTATCTATCAGTGATTAATATCCCTGTTCTCGATGCCAGCCCCATTCTTGTCACTGCCCTCCTCGTCATCGCTTGAGTCCTCTAGTCGTCATCGCTTGAGTCCTCTTCGTCCTCCTCGTCCTCCTCATCCTCCTCGCTTCCGTCGTCGCTCGCGTCGGTATCAGTGCGATTCAGCCACTGCTTTCTCTCCAGTGCCCACTTTTCTCGTCGAGAAAGCTCATGCAACCTTGTCGCCAAACACACAACGTCAGCGAACATGCTGTCTTTCTGGGAGACCACGAGACTGCCGTCGTCGCCATGGTAACCGGGCATGAATGCTTTCAAGAATCCATCCGCCTCTTTTTTATCCATGTTGCCCATCCTTCGGGCGAGTGCCAAAATGGCTGACCTGCGTACAGGTAGATATCCCTCGGATGATGGCGTCCACGCCCAGACCGGCATAGCTTTCCACCATCCGGGCTTCTTATATCGTTGTCGTCGAAGAATGGCCACGACGTAGGCAAAAAAGAGATGGCAAGCCGCGGGTCGGAAGTTGGTTCCAAAATTCAAGACTATGCCGTCACGTCCCTTGACGCGGCCCAAAGTCTTGTGGTAAGTCTCCAGCAAGGTCGGGTCCAAGACCACGAGTTGCCACTCACCGCGCTTTTTGGCAGGGATAATGCAAAACTCTCCAAATTTGAAGGGATCGCGAAAGGTCGGATGTATCAGGATACCGTTTTGGAGGCTCCAAATGTGCCCCTTCCAGGTTGCCGTTTCGCCAAAGAGATAAACGGCGTTGCTCTCCCCCAGAGTGCATGGGGCAATATGGACCACCTCTACGTAAACCGGACTAGAGGTGCCGCCGAAGATGGGCTCACAACTATACATTCTCATCACATTAGCCTGAAATTCGGCCCTGCGTTCCCCGTCCTGAAGACGCGTTTGGATACGCGTCAAGAGTGTCTCGTTAATATCGGACACACCTTTGATGGCAGAGAAATCTTGGTCCAAATCGTCATGGTCGTAACGGCCTTGCGCTTCCCCATCGCTCTTGCGAAAAACATCCAAGGTGGCTGTGGCGGGCGTGCTGTATTTTTCCACGAGGCTGGAGATGTGCAGGTTGCACGAGTGCTTGACCGGCACCGTAACCGTCTCCTGGGGGCAGTCTGCCAGGAGTTTGTCGGTGACTTCCCCAGCCATTTGACAGCGGTGGTAGCGGCGGATGATTAGTTCTTTACGTAGATCGCGAGCTCGGCTTTCTAGATTTCGACAAATCGTTTTCGTTTTCGTAGCCCTGGACTCGATGACGGCGGTTTTGATGGAAGATTGTAAAACCTCGAGCTGGCGTTCGATAAGCGCGGTGCCAGCGTCAATGTCGTTGAGGATGGCCTGGAAGACCGCGGCTGGACCGGCGGGGGTTTCCGAGATGCGAAGTTCTTGGGTGATGTTCATTTTGTATTGGCGGCGTTCCTGCATGTTTCTTGATGCTTTGAGGGGCGTGGTTGATGTATGAGTAACTAGAGGACAATGAGAGAGCAGGTGAGGTTAAGTAGGTAGGTAGTCAGAGGGATAGAAGAAGACAACAACAACAACAACAACAAGGTGTTGTCTGGAGGTGGCCGTGAGTCTGGTCGTGCAAGGACTGAAGTTTGGAAAGATGTGGGTGATTGCAGAAATTACGAGGGGAGGAGTTTCGCAGTTTAAGTACCTGCGGTTCGAGTGAGCTAAGAAAACAAAAAGCCACTAGGCTTTATTATTTCGGAGAGCTAGGTTAGTAAGGTTTGGATGCTCGTGTCGATGACGGAGAGCAAAAAGTAAAACTTCAGTGCCGAATTCTCCACTGTGGATTGCGCTGTTTAGTTGTAGACAGAACTGGGGAAAAAAAAAAAAAAAAAAAAAGGTAAAACGCCATGTCTTAGGTACCTTGGTGTTAGTGTCAATGTTCTTGTCAATGGCGCCCGATTACTGATTAATCCTCCTGGTTAGTTGCGGAGTTGCGGAGTTGTGGCAGCACATACGAGTCCAGGACCCTGTTTACTCTCTGATCACTGAGTCAGTCAAGTCAGTCAGTCAGTCACTCAGTCAGTCACTCACTCAACGCACACGCCCCTCGGCCAAAAATGAAATTAAATCAAGAAACATAATACACAAAACACAATCAAAAATTGGCCTTATATAACGCTGTGGCAGTCTCAAGTCCCTCCATCCATCCAACCAGACCAGACCCAACAAAGTGGAGCCGTTCCCCCCCCCGTTTGTCGGCTTCGTCGGACATGGACAAGTGGCCCTTGTTCCCCACCTTGGACTTGGGGCTTCTTGGGCTTAAATCTTGAGTTTCACTTTAAACTTTTGCTTCAGTGGCGAGTGTTGACCTTTCCCCTCTTTTTTTTTCCCCCTCTGGTTGCCTATCCTGGTGCCAACCGGGAGGGAGATCTCCAGCGTAATCACCCTTGCCGAAAAATCTCCCTCTCTCATGAGCTCATTGAATAAAACCCTCTTTTATATCACTCTAGTTTAGGAGTGGAGGGCAGACTGTGCTCTACCGCTTGCTATGTGGTGCCCTTCAAGACCAGCCTCCTCATAGAATACCTCAACTGTCATTAGATTAGTCATGCCCGCCACCGTTGATGCATATTCCACTTGGAGTGGTCGAAGTGCACAAGGGCGAAACCTCCCTCCTTCTCTTCAGGTCCATTGCCCCAGTGCAGTGCCTGGCCAGTGTATAGATTATAGGCCCCTAGTTGATGAAATGGGAGATTGACTGGAACGCCCCGATTTGCGAAGCTCAACTTCTCTTCACGAAAAAAAAAAAAAACTCAGTATCACCAGGTCTGTCAGCAACGTGGGGGACGCTAGGAAGCTCAGGCATGGCCTACCAATGCTAGCCATGGATACCACCCTACAGGAGTACCTACATCAGTCTCGGCCCCCAAGGTCTGCAAGGATATGATCGAATGGGATGCCCATTTTCGGTGTTAACGGGAGGGAGATACCAGAGTACTTGTTCTGATTGGCATTGAAGGGGAATCCCGAAACCAGCTTTTTTCTCTCCAAAACTCTTGACGTCGACTGGAAAAACTGCGCCGGCATAGACACATTGTCAGAAAAGTTTATTTTCTACCACTGCAATTCTAGTCCAACAAACATCATGAGACCTGGTTGGCTCAGCTATGTGCAGGTCGGGGTTTATTATCGACTGGGAGATTACGAGATATATGCCCGAGACTGGATGCGGACCAAGTTTCACTACCTGTCAGATGGAATGGACTTTTCCAATGAAGATATAGATGAAAGGAAAAGAGACAGACTGTCCACGACTTTGGGTGGCGCGTAAATAGGCATAGGTGGGATGTAAAGATGTGATTCATAGTTAAAAGAATCTAGAGAGTGAGGAGTGAGAACCAGGCCAGGCATCATGGGAGTTAATAATTGCTCGATCCCAGCCGTATTTGTAAGAAATTTGCATCCGGAGGTCCCGGTGTGTTCCTCGGTTTATGCTGGCGATACCGCATAGGGTGCGGCCACGTCAGCGGTGACTTTAGTCGCAAAATATGATTCGGTTGACATGCATTGCAGCCCGGGGCGTTTGATCTTATGTAGTGAGGCGAAGTGAGGCGAAGTGAGGACAGGGGCAGAGGAAGGAATATCCTCGATGCTAGTCCGCTTTTTATTTGAAGCTTTGAGTATCTCATGACGGCGGTGAGGAGATTTGCAAGCGAAGCCCAGGAGTTGAAGAAAAAAGACGCGCGTCCTAGACTCCAGCAGATCGATATCTGCGCTCAATTCTCTGAATATCAACAACAACAGCAGGTTGAGACTGACGACGGATTGGCACTCGACGAGCTCTAGGAAGCATCAAGCCGAGTTCAAATCCAAGGAGCAGGAGAAGATTAGTAGTGTCGTGTTCGACGACGCGATCTTAATTTCTTTCTCACGAAATCGTAGGCGAGACATAAAAGGATCAGTCTGGGGATTCGTTAATCTCAAGGACAAAGAGTGGCAGAGGGGGTGGTATGCTACTGCCGAGATATACAGCATGATGATGACTCGTCTTTATCACCACCGCGGGGCGTTGGCCTTAGTGATTCTCTGCCTTGGGCGCAGTGAGTCCTGCGGAAAGAATTGCGTTTGTCATGTGTTAACTAGCTTAGGGATATGCCACCGACTACCTCAAGTTGCCATCTGGGGGAAAGACCTACGGAAAAAGGCTGCGGAGAAGATTGCTGATGTCTTAGATGTATGCTATGTACCCATTGCCGTCGGAATAACTTCGCAGGTCATACATCCAGCCTTCTTCTTCGCCAAGTACCAATGCAGAGGCAAGCTGTAGCAAAGTTGCCCTAATCTGTGTAAGAGCCTCAGCCTCCAAAATTTCACGCACCTGGAAATAAAGTCATCAGAACTACCTGGAGAGTTTGCCTGGGAGATCCCTATCCAGGCACTGCCGGAAAGGGATGCCCAAAGCCCGGTGAGACTTCGGACCATCGAAACAAATGGTGTCCAGTTTCTCACAAACAGCAACGTCGACATCACTCGCTCGATTCAGCCTACTCCCATCTCAGCCGAGAGTGGGATCAGCAACCAACGGGGATGCCCAATCAAGCACGTGGCCCGATGGAGCGGCAGCGGCAATGCCACACGGCCCTGTGCAGCAATTGGCATTGCACTGCGGCGTCGCCAAAAAGATCTCAACTTGGCACGAGTGCAGGGCGGCACCGGCGTCAAATGAACGCGAGAGGCTCAACGTCAACTCGCAGGAGGACAACGGGACAAGCAAATGGCCATTGGCGGAGGCGTATGTACGTCCGGATGGCAGCACCTATTCTTTCCAGCACAGCACCATAGAGCTACACTGGCTCGTTCAGCAAGACTCTCCTGGGCACGCTATTTCATTCGCCAGCAATGCTGAAGGGACCTTGGCATTTAGCAACAGTAATTAAGAAGCAGGGCAAGGCGGCCGGTCGGACGCCAATTGCACAATAGGAGCTAGCACCCCACAAGAACAAGAACTTGACCTTGCTTGCGCGTACGGATAGTTATCCTGAAATCATGGATACATTCAACAACTTTAATGTTCTTCTAACGGGAAAACCTAGTTGGGTCTTCCCTTTCTCAATAGCTTACAATATAATAAACCTTTATCGTTTCTCTACATCGCCAATTGGGTTAGGGCTCCTTATAAATATTTACTGTCTTCTTCTCTACGTTCTGCAACAATATAAAACCCACCCCACCTCTCAACAGAACGAGCTTGTCACCTTGGATGGATGGGAAAACATCGCAGTTGCAGAAACACCCGTCCCATCCCCTTCTGACAGTTTGAATATAACCTCGGGTTCCTGGGCTCCGAGAGATTTCCAGTGCCCCAAGAGAGGAATTACCATGCCTTACACTTTCGTACTACCTCGCTCCAGCCAAAACAGTCCGCGCATAACCGCATCACTATCAATTATCCGCCCAAAAGTTAATCTGGTTTCCCTGGTTTTAGGATCCACCTGGAAGTTTTGTAAGTATTGTGCATACATACATGATCTTTAAGGACCTGTATGATGAGTTTAGTGTGTGCTTTGGTTCACTTGTCTTCTTCACCTTGGGACAGCTCTGAACCTTCCGTGTTCGATATGGGCTTCTTGTCCCCAAGGCTTTGTTGACAAGCTTCTAATGATAGAACTCGTAAAATCTTTGTCACTTTGAGTGGTTCGTCCATGGGTGTACCTGACTTCAATGCCCTACTTGTGATCATGATGGACTATAACATGAAGAGAAAAGACGTTCTATCAAGCAGATATTTATCGTTCGCCTAGAAAGTCCGAAAATAGGCGGTGTAAGATTGAGAGAAGTCTGGATTCCCATAGTACGCTCTGGTGATTGGATATACAACGATTTCTGCGGCTAGGTGCATTGCAAGCCTCACCTTGCTACGACAAGTGGTCCTAGACAGCATGTAGTCATTTAAGAGTGGTCTGGGCAAGCTTGGTCTCGTGAGGTCTGGCACTAGAAAGAGTAAACTTGGCTCCCTCTGTAATATTAGACGAATCTGGGCTTACAACATTCCCTTTTTTGTACCTCGCGTACGTGACTTTTGCTCACCTAAAACTCAGGCTCAGCTTAGTCCTTGCTCGGGATTTGCTCAGGTTAGCTAACCTTTGCTTGCCCTAATCACTATTTTCAGCAGGCTGCGCCGTGGTATGCTAAATTACTTCAACTCTAATCGAGTGTGCCCAGAATTCGTCCCATATATATTAAACATGGCTCAAAATGTGTCAAGAAATACTACATGCTGGGTTCGGTGGAATTGATAAGGTTACAACTGCTTTGATCGCATTGCTTATCCAGACAGGACCTTCTAATTCGTAGACTTTTTTCGCAGGATTCAGCCTTCGTCACTGCGGTGACTCAGACTCACTGGCACTTTGGCAGTGCCAGGCATCTAGTCAGTCCACTGACTAGATGCCCGGGGCTCCTGAACCCCTTTCCTTCTGACATGACCCATCGTAGCGGACTCAGCGAAATTCTGGGAATTTAAATGGCAACTATTTCGTAAAGACAAATTTGGACCACCTATGTCTCAAGCTGGCCCCTCACCGCTCCTCCTCTTCCCTTCCCCATAGCGTTTATAAAACTCAGCTCTCATCCCCATAAAGGCTTTTATTTTATTTTATTTTTTTTTTTGCGGCCCAAAAAAGTCGAAGTAGCCCGCAAACGGTTGACGGTGGTAGAAAAGGTTATTGTCGCAAACGGGAGTGTTATGGGCCGACTGGATACGTTGTCGGACAGTATAGGTACTATTTCGGCCCCGACGACAAGACAATTCAAGCTTCTGAAGTTAGCGCTAGACCAAAGGTAGTATATTATCCGAGCTACCTGCACACCAACCAAAAGCCTGGTGCCCAGGAATATTAGGCAGCCACACCCCCGCTCGAGATACCCGCCACCTCCATCCAAGATACTTGTCTAGGTGCTCATCTACCGCCCGAATCTCTAACCACCGGTGGGCTGAATGATACACAGTCGCCCAGTACGTCTCCTTAGCTGCTGAGATCGGACGTATTACCGACTGGAACCTGGCGACTTCTCTTGCAACCATGTCTGGGAATTCCAACTTCCAAATCGCCGCGGCGGTAAACCTGGATGCCCTACAGGCCATACAGGTCATCTGGGGCTCGGCTGTAGGAGTCTTTAACTTCTTCAGCAAGACCAGCATGCAGCCGTCGGCGGTCCCCTACGCGGCAAACTGCAGCACGGTCGGTGGAGAATCGGAGGGCTGGAAGCTGACGCTACAGTCGCTCCATCTCCGGTCTACCACCGGAACAACCATTGGCACCCTCCGCATCGGATATTCTGGCTCGAATTTTCTCCCGGACCTGCTAACAACTAAATTCGGACCTCGATGGCTCGGCATCCTGGCGGCACTGGTTGTTGCCACAACCGAACACCAGGGCGCGCGAGAGCTTCACGACCTCTTGCAGGCGACCGCGAGCACCATGACTGGACAGTATCTGCTTGACGAAGAGCAGACGGAGAAGATGTGGCTCATGGGAAGAGAGCTCTTTCTAGGTTCGCCGGTCCAGCAAGAATTTCAATCCATCTTGTCCAGGTGCCAAACATCCAGCAAGGCCAGCCTCCCCGCGGCGGCGTACCCACCATCGTCAACCGAGTACTTCACCCCCATGATGTCCGCCTGTTTTCGGGCGTGGGAGATGTCTGGCGTGGCGAACAAGGACAAACGACAATACGCCGATGGGAAGATACAATTACGGGGCTGGAACGGATTCGGGCAACTGATCCTCTATCTGGCTGCGGTGTGTGGCTTCCGGGTTACCGTCCGCCTCGACCAGGGCGACATTGAATTTGGAGACGATAAAAGCCCCACGAACGTTACGGTTATTCTCGACAAAGAACTGGGCTCCATGTGGCAAACGGGATACCTAATGGATAGCCATTCGGTTGAGGAGTCTGTACAGCATTGGCTTGGCGCCAGCCAAGAGTTCGGCTTAGCCTTGTGGAAGCCAGGAACAACTGCTTTTGTGCCGATCCACCCCGGTCGCTACACTTGTACTTCCGAGGCCGTAGAAGCCGGTACCAACATCAACCTCGTGGGCTTAACGCTCCGGAAACAGCAGCTTCAGGAGGCGGGAATCGAGAAATACGTCAGCATGTGGCTTATGAATTACCTGCACGCCATCCTCCGAAATACTCAGCTCCTCAATACGCATAGGTCACCAGGCTTGGCACAGCCGTTATCCGCGAAGGATATCAGGACGCCATTCCGAGACCATGCCATGGCAGGCCGTTTGCGCATTGCGCTCGCAGTCTTCAACCCAGAATTAATCATCTCCGAACACGTCAATCTCCTGCTCAAGAGGATCGCCGATAACGAATCCCCCGGTCCGCTCAACTTTCTGGTCAAATCTCTGCCGAAGGAGCAGTCCAAGCTGTTTTGTGATTGTGAATCACATGGTCCGTTTGGGATGACGTGCAGATTCCTCCACATCTCCAGGGAGTTGGAGGAGTTTGCGTGGAAAATTTGGATTTGCGCCCACCTCGACATCAAGTCCCACGCGCTCCTTCGAGATGTAGGGCCGGTTGCGGAGTGGAACGTGATGAACCAGCTCGGCATGATGAGCGGGGCCTACGAAATGATCCCGGCAATCATTTCCACGGGGGTTCTACTGTCCTGCGCCGCCACCAGGCTTGCTGGGAGGCTTTTTAACCTCAGCGAGCAGAATCTCATGGGCCTCGCCGCAGGCGGCGCAGTTCTGGGGCTTAAGAGCAACGAGGATAAACCAGTGCTTACAGATCCCGGCCACTGCCTATACATCGTGCCTGGCTCTATCGAGACCCCTAAGCGACGTGTGCGGGAAATTTACCAATCCCCCCTGGCCAGCTCAGGAATAGGGAGATGGGGCAACGCGCTGGAGTTGGACGATATTCGGTGTCCCCTGGACAGGTTTGGGCCCTGTCAGATGGAGCACACTGTTGAAATTCTCGGAGACAGAGCTACGATTCAGACCTCGGTAAGGGTTGGAGAGAAGAGCATGGGGGTCGATATTCTCAAGGCGATCGATTCGGCATCTACCATTCGCCTCTGGGAAGGCTGCCTAGGAGAATGCGCCCAAGGCCGCCTGGCAGAAGCAGAAATGCGGCAGGTGCAAGTCACCGACGCAAGCAACTACGGGATGCTTGCTCAGACTGCGGGCCCGAGACAAAAACAATTACCCAAGCTAAAAGTAGTCCTAGCCTACAACAACCCGGCTATCGAGCGGGCAGTGGTATCACACCAGAGCGGGAAGTGTTTTTGCATGATACAGCGCGGAGATTGCACTCACTGTGCCGTTCGGGCCGCTCTGATTGAAGGGGCTACGGTGCTGTTGGACTGAACGTTCGCTGGGGATATGCTGCAGAGGGAAATTTTCGAGGATTTCGAGTGACGGCTAAAGCTACACATACATGGTCAGTAGCCAAAAGCATTTGCCCAATTGGTAGATGATGTCTTTTGTCCTGGCAAGGGTGTGCCAGTACCTGAGCTGATATCTGGCTATCAGAGCTGTGCTTTTAGCATTTGATATTTAAACGAGTTACGGGAATAGATAGCTCTTGCCTACTCTGGCGATCTGGTGATAACCCCCTGCGACCTACCTACCAGAACTTAATGCTTGGAAGCCCCATGACGCTTTCATCTCCACTTTGTCTGTCCGTATATGTAGGTTCAACCAATGCCCTCAGAATCTGATGGAACAGGCTGAAATATAGTCTTCGAACTGTAGTCGAAATCTTTGGGCTAAACCGCAACATAGGGTCTTCTTGGCAGAGGATTTATGTAAAGATCAACGCTTTCTCTATTAGCTAGACAGGCTAACCCCATTCGGAGCCAAAGTAAGACACAGAGCAGGTTAGGTTTCCAAAGGAGCTCTCCTTTTGTATAAAAGTCTGCTATTCATTAGCATTTTAAATAGTAAGAGTATTACAGAGGTATCAACGGTTTCCAGCACGGAAGGGACGACTATTTGACTACATGTATGTCACTATTTCACCCACTAGTGGCCTGAGACTTTTGACAGCTCCTGGCAACGATCAATTTCATTCCAGTTTGGTGTGTTCCTGTCGAATATGGCCATCTGCTTCATCATCAGAACCTGGGTAATATCGATCTTTGCCTTGTTCGTGCTGGATTGACCTTCAAGAACTTCATCTGGCTGTCAAGAGATTCAGCTTGCGTTTCCAACACCCTTGCGTCTGTCATCAATTCTGTCGAGATTATTTTTTATTAACGGTGTTAACTCTGCCTACACTGGTGATTTTCAGCAATAACTCTACACTCCAGTGGGGGGTTTTTGGCGGTAGGCATTCCACGCTTTTGCAACCTCCTTGCTGTTCTCTATCTTCCTGGTGTCACCAGAAGTTACTCTATTTTATGGTTATACTAGCCAACCAACAAATTCAACTATCAGACATTTTGGCCCCCCCTAACACCCGCCCCGACAACGGCGCGCCCAGTGTTCCCGCTCGGTTTGTCACATCATAGATAGTAGTACCTCTAGTTACCTACATTGTGTCGTTAGGATTTGTTTGGTTCTTCCACAACAACTGCGAGAAAAAGAGGTCGCTTAGGGAACTCAAGGTCCTGGGGCAAATGTCTTTCGGCGTCCTCTTTCTCCATGGGCTTTCGGAGTGATGTGTTGATCTTGGCAACACTCCCTCCCTAGCTCGGTACCTACTTAATTAGTAATCAAATCGTGGAAGGAAAAAGATCTAACATTTTGCATCTTATCTCGTTGGGGTCAATATGTAGTTGCACTCTAATGACTTCAGACCAAGCTATGTCAACGGTAAAATTGACAGCAGATGCAGGCTGAGAGGTGCCTTCCCAAAGCCTGATTGTGCCGGTGTTGCCTAAAAAAGCAGGCACGCTTGCAGATCAATGACGCTTCCCCACAACCCACAGGCTGAAACTCTTCCTCAATCCGTCAATCACCAGACATGATGGATGACACGCTTTGTGACTTGTGCCGCCGGTGCTTTGTCCATGGCCCCTCGTCTTTTGATGAGGAAACTCGAGACCAGTTGTATGCGCGGACGGGGTTCGACCACCATTCCTACACAGCCCTCGAAGAGTCAGCTCGAACCTGCCTTCTCTGCGCCAATGTATTTGCCGACTTGAAAGGCCGTCTCGCTGGTGCAGAAGATGGCGCTATCGGCAGAGAAGTAGCAGAGTCGCTGGCCACGAGGTTCAGATTCACCCGGACAATGCAAGGCGGGTTTATCTTCCACGAGTCGCAACCTCGAGGGTCGGATGGGAGGATCGCACCAGGGCCAATGATCAGCACTCAGTGGAGCTGGATCTGGGCTGACCCAGCCCATACCGAAAAGTTCAACGGTCACTGCGGTAGCCCTAGCAGCGGGATAGACATATGGTCCGCAGTTGAGGGTCGCCTTTCTAGAATCAAGACATGGCTTGCAGACGAAACCCACACCAAACCCTCCTCAGATGCCAAACTTCCACGTCGGCTCTTGCATCTGAAGCGATCCGACTGTGGTTCCCAGATATCGCTGTGCGTCATCGACACAACCCAACTGAACTGCTCCGTGGTCCGTTATGCGACCCTCAGTCACTGTTGGGGAGACCCTGAACACCAACCACTTCGCCTTTTGACTGCGAATAGGGCCGCCCTTGAGCAGGCAATCCAGTTTGACCACCTCCCCAAAACATTTCAAGACTCAGCCCATGTCGCACTGTTACTGGGGCTGGAGTATTTATGGATTGACTCGCTTTGCATTATTCAAGATTGTCCCAACGACTGGGCTCGGGAGGCAGCGTTGATGGCAGATATATACTCGTCTTCATACGTCAACATAGCTGCCACTGGCTCTGATAATCCACACGGCGGATTGTTCTTTGACAACCCTCTCCTGAGAAGGGCCTGTCTTTTACATCCAGATTGGGCGAGCGCAATGGGATTTCCAAGAGGGAGCATACTGATTGCGTCCCAGGACGCATTCCAGAATCGAGTTTTGAACGCCGTCTTGAATAGCAGGGGCTGGGTTTTCCAAGAGCGACTTCTTTCTCCCCGAACAATACACTTTGCCCGGGACCAAATCTGGTGGACTAGCAACGCTTCTAACACAGTCCATATGGAGTCACTTCCTGGTCTACTCAGCGACTACACTGAGACCAAGGTCCGGGTTGACGCAATGTCGCCCTTGCTGATGCTAGGTCAGGCTGGGGCGCTGTGGAGCAGCTTCGTCGAGGCATATTCAGTGCTCAAACTCACCAACCCATCCGATCGCCTTATTGCTCTGGCTGGGGTAGCCAAGGCGTATGCTAAAAGTAACGGAATCCCTGATCTCGACTACCTTGCGGGACATTGGCGACACAATCTCATTGAAACTCTGCTCTGGCGGCAGATGCCCAGGACAGGCAAAGGCCCATATACGGGAAGGGCGAAATACTCGGCACCGTCTTGGTCATGGGCTTCGGTACAAGGCGGAATATTGTTTCCATCGCCTTTCGAATATGAGATCCCCCACCTCATCGATGCCGGCTTGAAGAATATTGGCGACTCCCCTTGGGGCCCTGTCACATCAGGTTTTGTGGTGCTCTGTGGACCCCTATGGCGCGTCTTGGCTGGGTATCGACTCACAGCGGACAGCAAGTCTTTGATGAGTACTTTCCGCTTCACTAGGACAGATGGACAGTATTACTCGCATGACTTCATTCCCAGCTATGTCAATGAACAGAACACTCTTAGCCGCCCTTTTGAAGACACGAAGCAAGAAGCCAGCTGCTACTTGGCATTTTTCAGAGGCTCACTGCGTGGAACCTCGTGGCGGGACGGGCTGATGCTCGAACCTACGCACCAAAACAGGGGGGAATATACGAGAGTAGGATGCTTTTCAGTTTACCCTGACGAGGTTCTTGAACAGGAGCTCTCTAGAAATCCAGATTCTCGAATCGACAGTCTAGAAGAACACGAGTACGAGACTTACGACACAGAAAGAAGACATTTTACATACCGGATAATTTGAGCAACCTATCAGAGAGGACAGCTGTTGGCAACCCGACTTTCCACCGAAAGGGTTGTGTGCAGCACTGCAGTTTAGGACACCTTGCCAGAATGCCTGCATATCTCAAGCGAGGCCCTCATTTCACTCAACACCACCACACCAGGCCTACTCCAGGCCTGCACCACACGCACGGTGAGCGCTGGTTGGGGGTCAAACATGCAAAACCCAAATCTCGGTTCTATAAAAGGAAATCCCGAGCCAAATCATCGGGAAAACCTTTACTCACCCAACCCCAAAGGCAAGAACAAAGATGTTTCATAATGCCAAGCTTTCGACGCGGCTCATATCTCCCCGCGCGCCGTGCCATGGTGCCATTCCGAGAGATTCCGAGAGCAACCTGCAGGGAAAGATAACAAACGACGGCAACCGCGCGAGCCCGCTCGCACACATTAGTGTGGGGGGAAAAGAAAAAAAAAAAAAAAATATGCAGCTCCAAGTCCCTTCCTGCAGGATGGTCGATCATATGCCCCTTTTGTCCGGTCGCGAATCGGGCCCACGTTAAAATCCGAGAGGCGGGGAAGCATTTGGGGGAACTCACGGGTGATATCACATGGGACGCTTTCGTCATTGGGGTTCACTTTTCTTATTTATGCCATTCCTCAGAAAGGGGCACCACAATCCTATTTCTTGAACAATTACCACCCCTTCTACTCAACTTGCACTGCCTTTTCCCACCTTCATTTCGGCAACATCCTCCAAAGGTACCTACCTACCTATTCCCAATGCCACCCCCTGACTGGAAAATGCCCCCTCTACGTCACCGCGCCAACGACACCCACCCCTCCTCCTCCTCCTACTCCTCCTCTTCCAACCCTTCTTCCTCCTCGCAAGTGAAAGTCGCCTTTGGTCGTGACCTTCGCCGCCTCTTCAACTTTGCGCCAGATTATACCCCGCTCAACCACGGCTCTTTTGGCACCTACCCACGCAATATCCTCGAACATCGCACCCAGCTGCTGCGTGACTGGGAGGCTAGAGAGTGCATCTACAATTTGCATACCTACCCTGTTAAACTGCGCGAGAGCCGGGCGGCGGTTGCACCGCTTTTGGGTGTGGATGTACATGTGGATGAGGTGGTGTTGGTAGCGAATGCGACGACGGGGGTAAATGTCATTCTCAGAAACTTGAGATATGAAGAGGGGGACGTGATTCTCTATCCGAGCACGGTTTACGATTCATGTCTAAAGACGGTTTGTTCGTTGGAAGAGACCAGCCCCGTGAAGGGGTATGAGATTGAATATGAATATCCGATTGAGGATGATGAGTTGGTGGCGCTGTTTTCAGATACGATTAAGAGGTTGCAGAAAACAGGAAAGCGGGTGAGAGTCGCCGTGTTTGATACGATTGTGTCGAAGCCAGGTGTTCGTGTGCCCTGGGAGAGGCTTGTACAGTTGTGTCGGGAGATGGGAGTGTTGAGCTTGGTTGATGGGGCGCATGCGATTGGACATATCGACATGACACATACGGGGAGGGTGAAGCCGGATTTTCTCGTGACGAATTGTCACAAGTGAGTTCCCCTGCTAACAGCACCATGAGAGAAAAAAAGAAAAGGAAAACTGACAGGTTGTAGATGGCTCTTTACCCCTCGTGGGTGTGCCGTTCTCTACGTCCCCTTTACGAACCACCATCTCTTCACCACCGCCCTTCCCACCTCCCATGGGTATTCGTATCCGTCGCAGCGCAGCGCGAAATCGCCCACAGAATATTTTACAGAACTCTTTTCCAACGGCTCAACGCTCGATGTGACGCCCTACCTTACCATTCCCGAAGCTCTGCGTTTCCGCACCGAGTTCTGTGGAGGCGAGGCTGCCATCCGAGAATATTGCGCCCGTTTGGCCCGCGAGGCAGGTGATATGGTTGCCACGAGTCTAAGAACAGAAGTTCTTGACAATAAATCGGGGAGTCTGCGAGAAGGGTGTGCGTTTGCAAATGTGCGGTTGCCTATCACTGTTATTCCTGAAAGAATTCCTGAAGGAATCTCCTCTGAGGATGAGGATGAGGATAACAGTGAAGGAGTAGCCGTCAATGAACTCCCCCAAATGCTCTCCTGGTTTTACCACGTCGCAGCACAAGATTTCGACACGTACCTCCAGACTTTTTACTACGCAGGCGCAATCTGGGTACGGTTTAGCGCGCAGGTTTATTTGGATTCAAAAGATTTTGTATGGGCAGCGGGCACGATCAAGGAGCTTTGTGTGAGAGTTAAAAGTGGAGAGTGGAGAGGGTGGGAGGGGACTTGACTTGACTTGTTTTGTTTTGCTTTGTTTTTGTTTCTGTTCTGTTGTTGTCATGTTATCTTAGGATTGGAGATGGCTGGGGTGACATGAGGAAGGGAAAAAAAAAAACAATGTTTAAAAAAGTTTAGGTAACTACCTTACCTATTTAGGGACTGCGGCTTTGTTGGGACAACAGCTTGGTTGTCTGCGACGAATCTGGGCACCCAAAATTTCCTTTTTCGTTCGTGGTCCTGAGCTGGGATGAGCTTCCCCTGATTCTTCACTGAGCTAGGGTAATTCCATACACCGCCGCCGCACAGCCTCAGGCCCTTTTCAACCCCCCCCCCCAAGCTAAAGTTTCCTATCGATGGAAAGCAGATGTTGCGCAGTCTGTAAGGCTGGCATATACTGGTATATGTTAGGGAATAGCACGTGCCATCCTAATCTGATCCCCAGGGTAATATGCCGTATTCTGGAACCAAAATTGGGATGGTATTGAGTATACCAGTATATGAGATATACTGGTACGTAATAAACTAGCACCTAGAATATACCGTACATAATGTGCTGGCCTGGGGTAGTATATACTCGTTAGGCTAGGTGCTAGAAGGTCTGATCTTCCCCACTTCTAGCAGATGCCAAACGACGCCAACGATGCTGAGAACACCAATTACCTCTGCCACGTTTGCGCCGTTCGGGATCGTCAGAGCCTCAATGCGTCGCGCATATCAAATGCATAGGATTACCTCTGCCACTCCCCAAGATACCTAGTCAGCACCATACAATTTGGGCTTCATTATTCCTTGTCAGCGCTCAAAACGCTTCACCCTCCACTATCCGAAAGACCCCACTTGATGATGGCAACATCACTTGGGCTTGGCCGCCAAGATGCCGCGATATCTATGAATGAAGGTATATTTGCCCACCCCACTTTTAGTGTATCTTGCAGCCATGACAGGTCGATGGAGTTTATTTTACTGAGCACCTTAACAAGGGCGCGTTTTCCATATGAGAGAGGCTTTAGGGACGTAGACTCTCGCGCATAACCGCTTCCTCAATGGCAGGGGGTAAGCGCGGAATAGCTTTACCACAGTCCTCTGCCATAACAAGATGACCCCCCTTGCGCATTATGGATAGAAAGTCGGGCAATGGTAATACTTCATAATCTTGCGCGGAAACGCTAGAAAAGTCCCACACTCGGCCATCGAAAAAAACACAGAATCTTGAAGTAATATCCCTAGCCACGTTCCAGGAATATCTCAACGTGGTCGATTCCGGGAGGGTTATTATCGCTGAGCCAGTATTGTCTCGGTCTTTAGGCTGCCAGAGCTGGACTTCTGCTGCGAAGTCATCAGGCAAGCTTTGTCTTTTCTTGATTGCTAACAGCCTTGGGCTCTCGGAGCCTGAGTTCGTCAGCGGAAGCCGCTGCAGACAGGCCGCTACCGGCTCAGAAATCTCTCGCTGTTCCGACTCCTTGGTGGCTAATCCTTCTAATGTGCTTCGAAGTAGATATCCCAAAGAGACGGTAAAAATTGCCAACTCGTCCGAATATGGGTCGTCCAAGTGCTCTAGTGCCCAGACGAGTTCAACCCACCACATCATTTCTTCGGCGCGACCCGGGCATAGGCAGACAATTACCTGTTCGCTCAGTGAAGTCTCCGGGCTGAGAATTTCCCCGAGCAAGCGTAGCATGTGAACAGGTGGACGCTTGCTCCGATGGCCAAGAAGATGGCTGGTAATGCGTAGGTGGAGCGATTGGGGACACCCGAACATTTGGAGGCGGGCCTCGGTTAAATTGAAGCCAAAGTCCGATGGGAGTAGAGTCCGTTCGTTGATATTAGTGACGCTTATTAAATGCGTTTTGATATCCCGATGCAGGCGTGACCAGCCGGCAAATGCCCGACACATCCCCTCGACGAGGCAGTGGGCAACGTAAGCCGTATAGCTGTGATCGACTTGGTTCTTGAGGGAGTCTGGCAGAGAACCTACCAGGCCGGAAATTCCTGCCAGGGCCATTGCGCATATGAAGTCGGGTTTTTCATCCATAGAGATGGGCATCTGGATTCGATGGAGAAAGTACGGAAAGCATCCGCTTTTGCGCAAACGATAGCACTGCCAAAGGAGCTCTTTGAAGGTGGGTGACGTTAGAGGAATATCCTCAGCTCCGCAACCGAGCATCCCAAGGTTTTGAAGCCAAGATGCGGCCGAGTTCGTATTCAGGGTATCGGAGCCAGGTGGAGACACGGACAGAATGAGCGTCCACATCTGGGCGACTACCAAGTCGGCCCGCAGGAAATCGCAGAAGCGATCGTGAAGAGAAGATTGATCGTAGCTTAAGATTTCGCTTCCTTCGACCGTAGTCGTTAGAAAGTCGCGCGCAGTTCGATGGGTGAAGTGAACCTGAGTCTCGTAGAAATGAAACAAGGAATCGTATGGACCAGGATGGGCCGTAATAACGTTTCCACGGATGTGGGTACACTCTAGAATCCCCGCACATTGAGATGCGATGATTGTTATAAAAGCTTTGCATTTCCGTGAGAGTATTTCGGCGTCGAATCCTATCTCGTGATGAGGGACTGATTTTGTGATTGATTTGTCGGACGCAATCACCATCTCCAAGACGCTTTGGCGGAATGGCTCGTGGCCGCCTTTAATCCCTCTTGATGAAAGGACTAGGTTGAAGTATCGAGCTGCCGAGGACTGGTATAAAGCAACGTCATCTCCGAGACGTCTCCACATGTCTTGGAAGAGTTCGTATAGGCCTTTAGGGGCCGTCTTGATACGGCGACTTAGATCGTCCAAGGTGTCACCATTTGCCAAGCCCCTCTTGAGACTATCCACCACGATTCGGGCCCAGAGAAAAATGCCTTCGGCATTCTCGCATATTGTCTGTATTAGTTGCCGGCCGGCTGGGTGCGTTTCCTCGGCACCTGAGAGAAGGACTGGCTCCACGCTTGCCGTTACAAATCGATGGATGTCGTGGTTGGTAAGGTCTTGCAGTCTTAGTTTAGGCCACTCGCCTAAATACTTCTCAAATGCGGGCTCTGGACGGCTCGAAAGGCACAGCTTGATTCCTGGTGCTCGCTGGAGTCTCGACATGAAGTCAAGGAGCTTAAACGGGCCGTCGGATGGCAATATTTCATCGAGGCCGTCAATGAAAATGCACGTCCCTGCGGCCGCGTTCGAGAAGACCCGCAAGAGGATCTCCTCCAGCTCTTCCTCGGACCAATCTGCGACCTCATCTTTCATCTGCGTTGTCGAGAACTGTTGGAGAACGGCGCCGAGTAGGCTATTATCGGTGAGAAGAATCTGGTGCAGAAATGCGCAAAGACATCCCTTGACGCTCTGCTGGATTGCTGTGCCTGAACTCCACAAAAAATGGGATACCAGTCGCGCTCCCAGGCTCCAGCTCTGAAGAGCTTGACGCGTACGAGGGTCTCTTGCGAGAAATTCCATGAGAGTGCTTTTACCCGCGCCAGCTTTCCCGTTCACCCAGTACACCTGGCCGTCCGATCGCAGCCAGTCGGTGAAGCTATCCCAGCTTGGGGTCGGGCGATCTGATTCTCCGGGCGCTGCGGTACGGGATGGAGAGCTAACGTCGAGCGCGGCATCGGAATCGCCATCCTGGAAAACCCACTCATATGTACCACTGTAGCAGTGAGCAATCGTGTTGCGGCGTTCGTTCATGCCATCGTACTTGAGACTGCGTAGGAGCCGGGTACGAATAGACTCATCCCAAAACTTGGTAAATTCCATCGACACCTGCTGCTTAACTCCGGTAACTAGATCCGAAACCCGGGTCTGTCCGTTAGAGTATGCGATGACGAATCCCTGGAAGGTGCTGTCAAGCGTATGGAAATCTTGTCGTTGGCGGAGGGCATTCGCATCAGCCAAGGTGCTACCGTCGCGCGTCAGTTCGAGAAATGACTGAGGAACATGGGGCACCATCGCGCACCAGATTCTGAGGAGAAGTCCAGACTCCAAGGTTTCCCGATATGCCTGCACATCCTTTGCTAGACGCTCTAGGCGGCTTTGTCCTAACCTCAGCTTCACTACGGACTTGATAGCTGCGCCCAGCTTTCCCTTGGTGGCAATTCCGGTTGTTCTGTTGAGCTCGCAAATAAGGCCGTCAGAAGCAGCTAAGCAAGAATTGGCAAGCGATAGGAGCTGAGTCTCGGCCTCGCTGATGGGGTGTGGAAGGTTGGTCAATGAATCCCGCAGGCTTGCCGAGAGAGTGGTAATAGCGGTGGCGTTCTCTCTAAGGGTAGAATGCGTATCGCCCGTCTCCAGTAGGCGCTTCCACAGTGAACAAGTCTCACTAGCGTAGCTTAGAATCTGCATGACATTGCAGGCAAGACCAAGCGCTACTAGAGCCTCCATCTTAGATGTCGTCCGATCGTCACTGGTTAGCGGTTCTCGTTGTTCAAGGGGAGAAAACCATTAAAACCATTTGGTTGCCTAATGTGGATCGAGGCGGGGTAAAAGACCGACACCTACACACGTGATGTAGCCTAGAGTAAGCCAACTCCAGCGTTCCAGCTCACCACGCTATCGTATGAGATCCCAGAGTTCTCTCTTCTTCCATAGAGCAATAGAAGCAATCGACAGCGATTGCCCCCACGCGCGCTGATAGCGTGCCCCATGCGAACCCGGTACAGAGGCTGGCGGCAGTTCGGTTACATAACGACGTTATAAATTCCACGTGAACAAACCTCTTCCACCTGCTAAGGGGGAGCCTGGAAGCAGCTGCAAGTTGCCAGAGGGGCCCACGGTGAAGGCGTTGAGGGCGCCAAGGTTAGCAGGGCGTAATTGCTTGCGTGAGGCACCAGAAGGTCCTTCACCCATCATGGTTACGATGATAGTATCTATACCACTGGGTTGCGAAGTAATTCGTACCATGCTCAGTCTTTCAGTACTCAGTTGTCGATTGAGCACTTCACTCCTGAGCACTGTTGCCAAGACTGAGCACCTTTGGACCGGTTTGTCCTTGCAGTGTTGCGTTCCTTTCGCACTGTTCCTTCACACCGTCCCTCCTATGGGGGGACGTCGGTCCGGGTCGGCGTAAGGGTGATCTGTGGGTCGTCACGATCGTCACAGTTCTGCCCCCTCGGGTAGATGATTCGGCAGACTGCGCAGCAGCCGCCGAAAATGGTAATTAGGGTGAGCACAGGTGAGCTGGCCTGAGCAAATCCTGATCAGGGACTGAGCCGAGCCGAGCCTGAGCCAGGGCGAGCAACTTCACGTGGTCGAGATACGAAAAAGGAAATATTGTGTGCCCAGATTCGTCGCACACAACACATAGCAGTGATTCTTGTTCTCGTTTTATGAGTTGAACCTGGGATTTGGAAAAAAAAAAAAATCTGTTTTGTTTGTACCTCGTCGTAGCCTAGCGTATGTGGAATTGCTCACTCAGCTCTTTCCAGTCCTTTCTTGGGATTACTCAGATTGTTTAGTTGTGTAGGTGTTTGGGCCGTTTAAATTGTTCGGGCTGTTCAGGTGTTCGGGTTACAATTTGTGCAGGCTGTAAAAAAAAAAAAAAAAAGCTCCAGTTAATGAGACCCTACCTCAATATCCACAAACATCTCATCCCTTAGACGGCTAAGGAACCCCCCCCGGTACAGATAGTCCTCCCACTTGCCGATCCGCCCCATATTTCCATACCTCAAATTCCTATTTCTATTTCTATCCCGCTCCGCCAGCGAAGCTAGCATTTCGGCGCATTCTTCCATCCTACCCTGTCGCAGGAGATGACGCGACATTGCCTCTGTGGCATAAAGCAGTACTAGTTCCGAGTGGGCTCGCACCGGCAAGGCGCTTACCATATCTCTCGCCCGTCGGTGACACGCCATGCTGCGTTCTTGGTCGCCAGCACTGCCATGGATAAACCCCATAGTGTTGAAGGCATAGGCCTCTTCGAAGTTGTGTAGTCCGTTGGTACGCTTCAAGGCTACGCTGCAGAGCTGTCTGGCTTGGTCGTCTCTTCCCATGACGTAGTTATACCTGGCCAGTAAAATTACCACGATAACCGGTAGGGAATGGGCCACGCTGTTCAGGATACTCCCAAACATTAGATCGGTGGATAGCATCATCATGGAACGATCCATCATCATTCGAAGCCACGTTGGACTCCCGACTAGAGAATTCGTGACTCGTAGGGCCGCAACAGAAGAAGAACCTGGGATCCTGCTGGAAGAGGCGGCAATTATTTGCTGGGCTTGTTGTTGTGGTTGTTGCTGAATTACCAGCTCGTTCCCGGTCGACAACCCACTAGCTGATCCAGCGGTGAGAGCGCCAGATGAATGACTACCATCAATGGCCGTGACTGCATCAGTCCCTGCTGGCAACGGTGTATTTTCGCGCTGATCCCGGCTACCAAGCAAAAGCCCAGCCACTAGTGTCTGAACCAGATCCCATGACGTTGTGCGTATATCGCTGGCACCGTAAGATAGCCGGCGATAGGTGAGTTCGTCCGAGAATCTTTTTGTCAACCGGTCGAATAGACTCTGATGATCATCTGTGCCCTCTCGCAGGGCCTCGTAATGCTCTGGAAGCTGGACTAGGCTGAGAATATACCCCATTGCCCTCGAGTCGCTTATCGCTTGGAGGAATCCATATTCAATCCACATGCAAAACCCCCTCGACGAGATAAAGTCATCCAGTGTTTTGATCAGGCTCCGGTCAGAGCTATCAACCTGGAGGAAGTGGTACACGGCGTACTTGTGAGAATAAGAAAGAAACGGCTGCGCTTGAGAGAGTGACATTAGCGAATTATCCGCCAAGGGATATCCCCATTGACTAAATCGCAGATAATCAAGACACGCCCTCGCCATTTCTCGATTCGTTTCGGAAACACTGAGCCGGAAATACTCAATATCGTGCTGGGTTTCCCACTCGGCCGCCGGCCTGGTGAGAAACTCCTCCACCGAAGAATGGCTGAGATGGACCCTACATGGATTGGATGAGGACGAGGACGACGACACGCTGATAAAGTCGCCACATGCGGCGATGATTCCCTCTCGAGACAGCAGGTGATCCTCCCAGCCCTGGCGTGGGTCTGTGGCAACAGAAATGGCATGGGCGTGTCGCAATTCATCCAGTTCCAAAGGCTCGGCTGCAGCGACAATGAGCGAGAAGATGGCCCGCACCCGACGTAAATGGGGGGACCTCGCGCCGGTCCCGGGTCTGGCTACACCGCCAAGCCGTTTGGCGAGCTGGAAAAAGGCGCGGTAGTATTCTTCGTCGAGGGTGTGAGGGAGGTGGTCTAGGGTATCCCGAATTTCCGCCACGCTGCCACACCGGCTCAGTTCGGCGAGAACCAGCTTCGCCCACAAAAACACCACTCCGGCTCTCTCGGTGAGGGTCTGGTGCACTTCGGTACGTAAATCGTCAGATACAATTACACTCTTCAATTGCGCAAGCTCCGAGGCGATGAACTGGTTCATGTCCGCCTGGATGAGTTCGGGTGTGATCTCGATTCCTGGAAAGTCGTCGGGTAATCGCCGGAGAGAGGGCTCGCGGCCAAGGGCGAGTATACGGATATTCGGGCAGTTGGCGAGTAAGCGGGAAACAATACTGAATCCTCCGGAATCAGGCCGGCTCCATTCGTCGGTGGATTCGTCAACGCCGTCAATAATTAGATAGACTGTTGTTTTGTCGCCAAGCCTTTCCGCCGTCATTTCGACCGCGCTCAAAAGATGCGACATCGAAACCGGAGCGTTGACCAGAATATGCCGTGCAACCGTAGCAAAGTCGGGCTCTGATAGTTTCTTCATGAGCTGCCAAAGCAAGGTTGAGACCATGCCAGTACACTTCGTCTGACTTTCGCTCTGGCCCCAAAAGTGATACAGCGCTGACAGGCAGCCATGAGATGATGCGAGTTCGTCATGGAAGCTGGCAGCCAGGACGGATTTTCCGCATCCTTTGACGCCATATATGCAGAGGCCGCGAGAAATGTTGGCCCCCCCGGTCATCCAGTTTTTTACGAGGGGATGGCTTGCCAACCAGCCGAGGGTGCCTTTGGTCTTGGCAGGGACAAAGTCCATAACGCTAGGCTGTAGGGCGGCTTTGACTTCGAGTTGACGGGAGAGATGGTGGGATATGGATGATGACGGGTCTGGGAGGGTTGTTAGAATAAGGTAGACAGCCGTTTGAAGGGGATCGAGGATGACATACCTGGCATGCCTGCATGAATACCCGCCGTCATTTTCAACGCCAAAAGACTTTTAATCTGCTCAGTTCGCAACATATGGTCCTTTAGCTTCTTTTCGAAGCCAAACAGTGACATCTTGATCCGCTTCAACAGGTTTGGAGCTATGGCCTGGGCGAGGAGCTTGTTCAAGAGTTCAAGCTCCTCGCGCAGCTCCTTGAGGACGGGGTTGAGCTCTCCCCACTCTTTAGCTGAAAGAGATTTCGCTTTCCATCCGTTGTCGATATCGAGGAGAACGCTCCGGAGGAGGTTGAGTTGAACATCTAGGCCCTTGGTGGCATCAGTGAAACGACTGAGGCTGGTGCAGTCCTGAACGAGCTTGGCAGTCCTCGCAATAACATCGAGAAGCCCCGCGACGGCGGCGACCGCTCCAAGCACCTCCATTATTTTGATATGATTAAACCCTTAACAAAAATGCACCGATGGGGTGATTAAGACGAAAGAAAACTGGCTGGACGCGTGCACATTCTGCGCAACGACCAAGAGCAGGGAGGTGAACATGAGGGATCAGGGTTTTGAAGTCGCTGGGGGGCGGGCGCAAAAGATGTGCCTTGCCTGCCCAACCTATCGACTGCGCCTCAAGCCTCTAACCGCATTTTTGTGGGGTGTGCCAGTGGAAGGCAATTGGTGGCGCTCAATTGCTGCATGAGCTGGCGTTGCCTTGACTGGCCATTTGGCAGACAGCGCCAGCGGGCAGTGCAGCAGCAGGCTCGGAGGTAGGTGATGATTGGTAATTGTCCTTCAGAGGTCTCCCACTCACCCACTCACTCAACGGAAATGGTGCCCACCGGGAATAAAAAAAAAACCTCTAACAATCAGTCAACCAAACCACCAGAATTGAAGCTTTACAAGGCCCTCTTCCACTGTAGACTGCATGCATAACGAGTATAGATAGATGCTATTTGCATCAACCAAGACGATGATGACGACGACGACGACGGACTACGACGGAATGGCAATGTCGATGTTGTTGTGGCGCAGCTCAACCAGACTTTCTCGCGGTGGGAATGAATGGCCGATGTTGCACTGTCTGTTGCGCGCAGCTACGAGCAGCTAAGAGGTCGGTCGTCGTCAAAGTGCTGTCAGTAACAGACAAGGTTGACGTTAACGTGATAGAACACCTAGATAAGATGGTGATGGTAAAATATTCTAAATACTGGGTTGGTGGGGTTGCGGTTTGTGATTGCGTCATGGTTATCCCTCAGCTCCTTCCATAAGCCCAACGCACCGAGGACTGCTTTGGGCCTTCAAGAACAGGAGTCAGGCTCAAGCTATCGACGACTTATCCTTGTCAAAGTGTACTAGATGTTATAAATGCCAGACTTCTCTCCATATCATTAGAAAGCAAATCCGGCCTGTTCTCTCGGGGTGCAAATAGACTCGTCTGGGTGTCTAAGTCTCGCCGTGAATAGCAATGCTCGTGATATAATCCTCTACTCTTATATCCATAACTATTCTGCCTTCCACGCTTTAAACTCTCCCGCCTTCAACCCCAACTCAAACATGCGATCGATTTCCGCTGGCGTCCTCCCCTTCATCTCTGGCACCCAGAACCAAACCACTACCGCACCTACCGCGCACAATCCCGAAAACACGAAGCCCGTTTTCGCTCTAAGATTCCCCTGGTCCGGATTAAAAATATATGGCAACACAAACCCCATTAACGAACTCACCACGCCGACAGTAAACCATGCTATCCCCTGGGCTTTTCCACGTAAATGCAGTGCCGACGTTTCCGCGCAGACGACATGAGAGGCTGGCCACGCAGATAGCCCACACGTCACGGTAACGAGAATCATCATGGCGGCTGCCCACCATACCACCACTGGGCCTGACCAAATTCCCGCGATACCCATGCTTCCCCAGAGAATAGTCGCACTTGCCAACCCCACGAGCAATAGCGGACGACGCCCAAACCGCGCTAGGACCGGCATGCTCGCGACGTTTCCGATAAGGCCGCAGACAATGCCCAGAATGAGAATCACAACGCTGAGATTCGCGTCCATTCCGACGATTTGGATGAAATACGAGGCTTTCCCAAGTAAAGTCAAACCAAACAGCTGCGGGACGAGACTGGCAAAAATTACGATGAGAGTGCGACGGAGATTCCCCCTTCGGAAAGAATCACGGTAGGTCGGCTGGGCTAGACGGCGTTCGTGTTCGATATGCGCGCGGAGTCGGGAGATGGTGAGTTCGGTGTTTAGGTTTGGGCCATCCAGACGGCGTTGCGCGGTATAGGCGGCAGCATCGTCTCCGTGGCGGATCAAGTAGGCGGGGGATTCTGGCACGATAAAGGCCATGAGGAGGGGAATCGCGGCGAACACCCATTGCGTGGCAAACGCGGTGGTATATCCCGTAGGATGTTTCAAACAGGCGAGAATGACGAGCGCGCCGAGGAGTTGACCTAGCAGAGTGAAGATGGGGAAGAAAGCGAGAAGAGGACCTCGGAGGTTAGGCGGGAGGATCTCCGACATGTGGGTTTGTGCCGTGGCCATTACCATGCCGATGGCGCCGCCTTGAATGCCCTTTCCGACGAGAAAAGCGATGCGGCGATCGGAGAGAGAGGTCGGACGGTTGGAGATGAAACATACGGCTACCCCGGCGGCGCAAAGGATGGAGCCGAAACCCAGGGACATGCGTCGGCCGAAACGATCCTGGAAAAAACCACCACCGATGGACCCGACCATGGAGCAGCCTGGGGAAATAAAATTCCAGAGACCGAGCCAGAGGGAGGGGAGGATCCATTGGCCGTTGAGCTGGACGCCGAAATCTCGTCTTTAATTGTCAGTATCCTCTGGCTCGACTCCAAGGCGGATCATCGGTGATGAGGTAGACGGGAGATAGAAAAACATACTGAAAACTAGGCATGGCCGAAACCGTCCCGACAATGACATAATCATAGCCAAACATGAGAATCCCCGACGTCATGCACAACGAATACAGAGCCACCCTCCGCCATTTGCTCAGCGATTGCTTCAGGGATAGGTGCGCATCTTCGTTGGTGTCGAGGGGAAGTTCCGAGCTCGTGTCGGAAGTGGGCGCCTCCAGTTTTTCGACCTTGGCGAGATCTTCAATGTCGATCTTTTCGTCTCCGCGATCTGCTGCTGCTGCTTCTGCTTCCGCTGCCATGATGGAGACTGTTCAGAAGTGGGAAAGGGGAGGTTGGATTTTCGTGGTCTGGTCCAGTGGATCCCAAGTTGCGTCTGGTCGGAGCCAGTTTGCGTCAGGAAAAATCGCGTTCCGTCTTATTCTTTCGGAGCAGGAACGGGAGTTGGGTAAAAAAAAAAAAAAAACGGCTCGGCGGTGTAACGTCTGGTCCGGTGTGACCGTGGCACAGATCTGCAGTGTTCCTGTCTGGTCTGTGTTGGTCCAGACTGCCAGGCCAGGTGCTGACTGATGAGGTCGGTGGTTTTCGTTTTCGTGAGGTCGCGCCTGCCAAAGTGTTTACCAAAATGCTTGCCAGTCGCGCCTAGGTACCAAAGTCGCGTCTGCCAACAGTGGGCAAGACAAGACTTTATATAACCTCACATGCACATGCACACGCAGCCATGCAAGGACAAGTAGTAATTGTTTTGCCTAGAACGCGTGTAACCGAGAGCCATACTGCTCCGGGTACCGATCAGCAAGCGCTGACGGCGGGGAACTTGGCGATATTTGTAGCGCCTCGGTGATTGGTCACACGGCGGTCAAGAATAAGAATGAGCCAGTTAGGCGTCACAGGCAAGGTCGCACAGCGACATTCGCATGCTACATACAAGACATGTGGAGCCATTCCCCAACCCCCTGCAACGGACACCAAAAACATTGTTCTAACTGTTGTTGGGCAAGACCGCGGCCTGCTTCCTGCCCAGGCTCACGGGAACATCATAACATGGTGAGAATGCGGGGAAGTTTGCTACCGAGTTGCAGCTAGATGGTAGCGTCACCGTTAGTATCGCCGATCTGGGACTTGGAATCCGGGGATAGCCCCATGTGCCCTTGGCTTGGCGGCTTGATGCCATGTGAAGTGGAACCCCAAGTGTCTCGGCACTGGGGCAGGCCGACTGCAAAAGAAGCCCGCGTTGCACTGCCTTAGCGGATTAGGAAGGTGTATCGGGGCACAGACAGGCCTTTTGGCCAGACATATGTATTTCTTGACAAGACACGTGCAGTCTCGTTGTGAAATTCGTTCTTGGGGGGATTGCAGGAAATAAGGTCTATATAAGAACCGAAAACCCTTGTTGGAAATTATGTGACGAGGCTGGGCATTTGGAATGTCTATTTCGTGCTTTAAACATGTGAAGCTGCTATGAAGCTGTTAGGACTGAGCCCATGTCTCCGCAGTTTGTTGCGTTTGTTATCTTCGCCGAGCAGCTAATGCTAGCAATAAAATGGCGGCTGTTGCAAAAGTAAGTATGACAAAAAGACTCGTCCCGGGAAGAGATTTGGGTCACTTTACCAGGAATGACTAGGAAAGATATTGCCTTCCAACCCAACGTATCCCCGACATCTCTCAACCGTCCAGCGGTTTTGGCACTCCTGGCTTGTCGCTCTGAATCCTGTTCAATGAGACGCAGAAGCTTCACTATGTTCGGTGGTTTGCAATACTCAACGCAATTCCGGAGTGAGAGATGTAAGGTCTGACTAGCCAATTCGTATAGCCATGACCCCCTAGAGGATGAGACCTCTCTCCGAATCGGGTGGTCGTTCAAGCATCTGGATATTATAATAATCAGCTCTAAGTGAGTGCTATCATCGCTGCGAGTCTCGGGAGCACCCCGAACTTCAAGTTCCAAGTTCGTGTTGATGCTTTTTTCCAGGAAGGTTTCCATGATCTCCCAAACGACATCCGACGGATGGTGGTTGGAAAGCAATACCTTGCTCAGAAAAAACTGCCAAGGCGATGAGTTAGATCCCGCGTTACATTGGCAAGAATTGGGATCACTCCCATTTTCGAGCAAATAACGAAGAGTGTTTTTTGGATGTCCCCAGCGCGCTACTCTTTCAGACAGGTAGACTAGCAACTTCGTCCTGGCTCGTTCATCCGCTAACCACATCGATTTCTTCGATAAATACGACTCGACAAAGTCCACATCGTCCATTACGACTGATGACATAGCGAGCACAGATATCACCTCGGTTAAACCGCTAGGACAGTAGAGAGGGCGGCCGGAATGAAATATTTGCCAATCGGCTTTCTCGCCGTCCCACAGCTCGCGCTGCCATTCCAGAAGTCTATCTTCCAGAAACCCAAGATTCCCGAGATGATGCGGTAGTTTCGAGTACTTCAGAAGCGCCACAAGACCATAGCATCTAGCAGATACGCGCCATTTGCGCCGACGATCGGTTTGTGGCCAGAGCTCTGTCATAATGATCAAGAACTGTATCAGTCTAGTCTGGGGGTCGAAACTCTCGAAGAACTTTCGGATCTCGCTGTCTATGAGCAAATTATCCTCGAGCATATCGTATATCGACCGGTGTGTAAATGCCAAGCTTTCAAATACTTTTTTGGTCCCTGGATGTGCCGACTCCACGTCGACAAGCCCTCTGCAAAGACCTTTGATTCGAGCCCTAAAGGAGTTTTCTCTTTGGTTCAAGTCCGACTCCCGAATCTGGGCTGCAAATTCATTTGTGTCGGTCCAAAGATCGGTCGTCCTGTCCAAGTCCTTCAAGTATGAATACTCAATGAGTTCCGGACGTAGATTATACGAGTCGAGAGCGGGCCTCTGATCGAAAGTAGTGGATCCACTGGTCGCGGTCAACATGGCGAAGATTGCCCATGCTTCTCTTCTGTCTTGTTTCGGAATCGAATCGATGATTTGGCGGAAGAAGACATCCATCTCCTCCGGTAGGACCCTCAATCGCTGAAGAAGATAGACATTGTCTTGCTTCTGGTCTAGGGCTGTCCAAAGATCCTGAAGTGCCCATTTTACCCAAAGAAAGATACCATTAGCGCGATCAACCACGGATTCGATAATCTCTTCGCGATCACGCGTTGGCATAGCTTGCAAACAGGTCGTGCTGTGTCAAGAACGAGGCCGTCGACGCGCGAATGTCGCTTGTGGTGAGAAGGCGAAGCCAGACTCGCTGTTTGGGAGAGAATATATTCATAAAAGGATCATCCTCCCTGCTAGAGACACACAGCTTGACGTTTTCTGGATTTCTGTGTGATTCTGCATCTGTTCCCGCTCTTCAAACTCATCGAGGCCATCGATGAACAAGCAGAAGCAGTGCCCTTTAAACATTTCAGACTCTTTTGTCAGGCGATGGAACGCTGCCTGGACCTTCTCGAAGTTGGCGAGCTCGTCTTGCCAATCCAGTGTCCCTGTTGAATGCCAATACTCCGGAAAGACAGCCGGTATCAGCCCTGGTATGCGTTCTAAGATAGTGCGCAGAAGCGACCGGAGGAGACCTTCGCGGCTCTTTTGGAGGTGATTCCCCGGTTTCCAAAAGAAGAAGTGAGCGATAACCAAAGTCCTGTCAGGGCCGGTCCATTGCTGCAAGAGGCGTTCGGTTTCCTTCTGTTGGACAATGTACTTCATCAGTGTGGACTTGCCTGATCCTAATTTGCCTGAGATGTGGAAGATCCCGTGGCCCGCTGAGAGCCAGTCACAAAGTGTAATCTAGAGATCTGGGTGATTCGGAGGTTTCTAAGGTTGAAGACACCACTCGAAAGTGTCTGTGCTGGTGAAAACGCTGCTGAACCCGAGCCTTCATTCTCTTAAACTTGAGGGCATCTAGGATTGTCTTGCGGTTGGTGGCTTCTTGTGTGATACGCGTGGAGAGGATGAAGAGTTGATGCAAATCGCCGAGGATGCCGAGCTCAACATCCTGGCCGTTCTTCAAAGAACTGAGTAGTTCTCGATAAGACTGCAGGTCATCCTTCTCTCGTGTGCTTTGTTCCAGAAGAACGTCAAGTCTATGCCCGATCTCGGATCTTTGGGGGTTAGTCTGGCGTACAAGATGTCCCGGGCTAGGCATAGGAAAGCTTACCGAGCAAGGAGCTGTAGATACACCGAAAGTTGGGTTAGGATGGAATCGAGCTCCGAGCGCAGCTTGGAGATTTTCTCCTTGGTCCAAATGTTTTTGAGCGCGACTTTGATGGATGCACTCAGAGACTGCGCTCTTTCGATCTTGGACTTTTCTAAGATTTCAAGGATCTCCTGACTGATGGCTTTAGACCGAGTAATCAGACCGCTAAAGTCGCCGGCCGCGCTGGGTTGGGTTGGGACATGGAGGTTGGCAAGGCTTCCGTGCATGGCACGGATGATACCCTCAAGCGCTTCATTTTCGACTGGGGCTTCGGTTTCCGAAAAGTAACAGCCATGGGCTGTGTTGACAATCTTCCACGACACCTTAATCAGCTCGATGAGGGCAGCCGTAGTGCCGATGGCGGTGAAAGGGTCGGCCATAACGATGGATAGAGTGTGCTGCGCATTCGTCGATCTGAAAATTCTGCAGGCAGGTGCTCGTCGTTTTACCCTCATTGCTTCAGCTCGCACCTTCCATGCCAGGCTCTGAGAAATGTGTTTACGTGTCATTCGCTGTCTGCCCACCAACTAGAGGGGCTCATTTAACGCCACCTTCTGATGCCATTGGACTTCTTCACCGTACACCAAAGCCCCATATCAGTATCGCAAAATGGTGCCTGGCTAGAACTGCCGCTTGTGCCAGGATCGGGCTGTACATGTATTGTCTGAACCCCCCACTGAATGGCCCGAACGATGCAGGTGGGATCGTGGACGTTGACGCAGGGAAAATAGTTTTGGGTGGTCACGTGTCCTGGCACGTGCCCCAGCCAACCTGCTGCCTGTATCTAGTTCACCTTTTTTGCCCGTTGTCTTTCTTTCTTTTAGATCATCAATCCTCAAAATTTATCAGTTCCGGGCGCCTCTGGCGCCCGCCAATATTAGTGTCCCTCATTGGTTTCTTTGTGATCAGAATGAGATCTTAGTCCATCATTTAGTTTCATTGTACAATTAGGTACAGCCCTCCTCTGTTAGATGCCGTACAGTTAGGTACGATGATTAGTCCTTTAGATACCCACCCATCTCCGGAGCTGGCCGGAAGGCCAGCCGCCGCACCGCTCATACTGGGCTACACAGCTTTAATAGTTGGGGTGGTGTGGTTGTGTTTTGTTTTTCTCTTTCAACATCACCTGGGGGTGGTGCCTTCCCGGACTGGAACCTAACATGAACGGGTGGTGGACACGGGAAGATTTTGGGATTGGGTTGATGAACATACCCAAACTAGGTTCAAAACAGCATCTTCTGTCAATCATCTCCCCTCACAAAAGCACGTAATCAAGGTGCAAAAAGGTCTAGACCTAATATGTTTGCCTCTTTTATCACCCCCATCCTAGGTCAGTGTAGCGGACTCCAACATCCTCTCCAACTCCAACACGACACCGCTGTAAACCTTTTCTCTAAATCCCTCATCGCCCAAATCGTCCGACGTACAGGAGATGCACCTTTCAATGACGGTCCTGTATTCCGGGCAAAGCAGGGAAACCTGGCTTCTCAAAAGTCTCGAGACAGTTATTGAGTCGCGAATGATGCCAGCAGCATCGCCTGCTATGTCGGACGTCTTTTCTTTTGGCTCGTGAAGCTCCTCTAGGCTGCAGCCGAGAATTATCTCTAAGAGGAGGATGCCGAGGGAAAATAGAGCGTTTGTCCGTCGAGCTGCGGCATGTGATGTTCCTGGTGGTGATGACTCTGGAGATGGAGACAGTAATGCTGCTGCTGCCGAAAAAAGGAAGGGATCCTGGTAGAGGATGGTGCCGTTCTGACTCCTGATTAAACGCAGCTCTTGCTTGGTGATATGCCCGGGCAGCCACGGAGTCTTGCCCAGCAAAAGAAAACTGGACGCGACCGCGAGGGCTAGGTGGAGTTTCTCGGAAAGCAAAACCAATGGCTGGAGGCCAGGTTTCCGCTCCAACACATCTTGAAGCCGGATGAATGGCCGAGGGTTTATGCCCGTGTTCATGTTGTTTGCGGCTTGAGGAAAGACACTGAAGAGGTATCCCGGACACTGCGAATCCATCAGCTGCCCATAACAGCTATCATGCGCTGGGGGCGGTCCTCTCAACGCCACACACAGACTTAGTGGCAGTGGTTGTGATGAGCCTGCATTGGCCATGGATGATGATGCAACAGCTGTTGTTGTTGCCTTGGCCAAGGGGGTGGTGGCTGCAACCTGTCGTTTTCGTTTTTGCAGGGCTTTCCTCATGCGAGTGCTGTGGGGCTGGCCTTGGGTAACAGCAGCGAGGGATTTCCGGCGTTTGGGAAGGCTGGGTAGCAGTAGCCAAGGGTTCGCTCTTCGGGTCGGTGCTGATGCTGTCTGATTCGGTGCGGATTTTGTTTGGCTCGGTACTAATAATTCTGTCTGTTGCTGTGTTGACGCCGTTTGTTTTGTCGCTGATGTAGGTTTTATCTTGACCTCGCCCCAATGCTTCTCATCCCCTAGCGGGGTGATGTCGGGTGAGTTGACAAACGATATGGCGACCCGAAAAGCCGAAGTCCTCACAACTGCTTCCTCTTGTCCCTCGTAGCCGGTATTCATAATCTTTGGACAAAGCCCAAGGTTGATGTCATGTGTGTTGTTGCAACACGAGATACTCGGCCCAAGTGCCCGGTGTAGGCTTGACGAGAGGTTGCGGAGAATATTGACAGTCTTGCCACTCGAGCGTATTTGTCGTTTGGACTCAAGCCCTATGCTGACTTGCGTCAGTGATTCAAGGTCGCCAATAGCCCTGGATATCACATTCATTGAGTCCTGGAAGTCTTTTCGGTTGAGCCGAAACAAAAACTTTTTGAATTCCTGCGACATGCCCTTCTTCTCAACCCATGTGACATGTCCATCGTCGCTGACGTGAATCTTCAGTCTCGCCTCGACCGTGGCCATTGTCTCTTGTACCTCGGAGATGGTGGCCCTAAAGGGCCCATAAGATGCCCACAATCGCCGGCGGATGCGATCATTGGTGTTCAGGTCTTGCCAGAGTGAACCGAACGGGTCCTTCAACATGGGCTCGATGTCTTTTTGAGGGACGATATCGCTGAGAAGCCGATCGCAAAGGTTGTATAGTTTCGACTGCTCAGTGGAAAGTCGCCGATGCATGCTTCTCAACTCTGATGTTGTCTTTCCCCAATCCGCGAGGAAGTTCATGTACGCTTCGATCGCGGTGATCACGAGGGGGAAAGTGCCTAGCACTACACCAGCCACCTCGAAGCCAGACATGACGAGATATCAAATGATGGATGATTTCGAGAATGTATGTCGGTAAGATCGATCAATGCTTAGGTACCTAGGTACATTGTACGTGGTAGATACGTTGACAGGTAGGTAGCTTACCCTAGGTATCCAGATAAGCAGCTTGATGAGAGGAGATGATACCGGCTCAGAGACAGGGTGATGGGGCAGAGAGGCGGCCCTGAAAGCAGGCTCCGAGAAAAACGAAGATGAAGGTTACCTAGGCAGCACTACATGTACGTACCTACCCCGCTTCTGCCTAACTGCGCTTGGTCACATGCAATATCCCGAAAATGAAATATCTCCATTCATGCGAGTCCATGTCCCGCATCATTCCAGTCTCTGGCCTCTGGCGATCGATTGTGAGGAGCCAGGGTCGAAAACAGCAATCTCATCACAACCAGATAACATGCAGAGCAACGAGGAGGAACTCGGGACTATCGCGACAAATGTTGGGTCTGTGCTGGCATCGATGCACAAATTGCGAGATGCCCTCAAGAGTCTACCAGTCACAACATGTTCGAAAATGGCCGAACTTGACGTCCAGTTCACAAACGAATTTGTCAGGTTCAAATTGTGGGCTGGAAGTCAGGGAGCATTACCAGTTGGAAGTCCCGCACTCGATCGCCGACTGAGACAAGCGTCGCATCTTCACAAACAGGTTAATTATCTTCTCAGAGATGCAGTCGAGACTCTAGAGAACGCTGTGAATCTAGTTATTCAGCTGGGGCAAGAAGGACCAACAAAGCCAGAAAATATATCCCAATCCTCGATCCTGAGAGTCACCGACCCCGATATTTCCGATGGAGAAGAAGAAGAAGAGGAGCCCGAACTGGAAAAGCGGCTCATAACAGCTCGGATGGACGTTGGCGAAGTTGTCGATTGTCTGATGCGGCTTTGCATTGCTCTCAGTGGCTCAGTATCGCCCGAACCTACTACGGGAGCCAGCAACCTTTCTGTCAACTCGGCCGAGGCAGCGCGAGCTGTTTATCGGGAGACACAAGATATCGCCCATGTGCGCCAGATGTTCCCTCGGGCTGACCCCGCCGTGGCAGTCATTCTTGGAAAGGCAAATACTCGCCGTCGCCAAATCCTCCATTACAAGGACCTATACTACGAGAGCGCCGAATCCACCACGGTGGACGCCTTTAGTTCCAGTTCGATAGCCGAAGGGGGGGAAGGCAAGAAGACAGGGGTGGTTCCAACAGCATTGACGGAAACAAGACTAGGGAAAACACCAGAAGCAGAGCGAATCGTTGATTTCCTCGACAAAGTTACCACCGACGATGAATCTGGGTCGGAAAATGAACGGAGGTAAGTCGAAATCCAGCCGCCTACCTACATACCTAGGCAACTAACGCCGCCCAATGCACGTAGCGACCACGTTTTGCGGGATCTCCGAGCCTACACATGCCCATTCCAGGGCTGTCGAGAGTCAAATCCGGATTTTGACAACCGCGGTCACTGGGCAGAACACATTTCGGTTTATCATTGGCGGGACTGGAAATGTCCTTTTGTATGCGACTGCACATTTCCCTCGGCTCACGGCTTACGTTCTCATCTCAGCCAAGTACACCTCGTGGGGTCTCCGGCCGAGAAACTCGACGAGGTCACAGCACTGGGGGAGGGTCCAAGTTCGCAGCTTCAAGCGAGGGAGTGTCTTCTCTGCACTGATACCATCAAGGGGCTCAGAATCTATTCCAGACACATGTCTCGTCATTTGGAGCAGTTGACATTGTCTGCCCTTTCAGACACCCAGGGCGATATTGAGGATGATATTGGGATGGCACATGATGTGGATATAGGTGGTGAGGGTTCAGGGGCTAACATGAGTACTACTTACGAGGTACAGAACCCCCTTTTTTTCTTTGTTTTTCTTTTAATGTATGACTCCCTAACTATCGAATTACTTGGCTCACTTGAAATAGCCCAAAATGGATCTCACTCCTCCTGTGCTGGAAAGTTCACAGGAAAACACCCGAGTTTTGCGCTCTGGCACGTCCAAACCCGGCAGTCAAGCAAGTCAAAAAACCGGAACTTTGAAAGAATCAGGGGCCACCAAACTACCCCAGAACAGCCAACATGCACAGGTGCAGCCCTCCTCCTATTCGTCCCAACCAGGGATGTCGTCGCCGTCTAGGACCCGAACCGATAATGAACACTCTGGCCGGCAAGCCGCAGGCAATGATTCCAAGGGCAAAATCAAAACAGTGTACCATTGGTACTGCTGTGTGTGTGGATATGGGCCAAATGATGTCAACTATTACAACGAGTGCGTCAACCCGACCTGCCGTTCTTCCCACCTTCGGTGCCGAGATTGTCCAGTTGAGAAGGTTAGAGTTAGCACCAGATATTGATATTGCTCATAGACTACATAGGTAGGTACATATGTAGTTGGTGGGCATTGACGAGGAGCCTACCTAGGCATTTTTACTGAACCTTTTTTTTCTTTTTTTTTTTTTTTCCCCACACCAAGAGTGTAAATACCTTCGGTGGTTATCAGCTATCTAACACGGTTGATTATATCTTGTCATTTAATTCCAATCAAATCCCGAAATTTGTTCAGCCGTTTTACTTTGTATTCAACATAAGTACCTACCTAGGTACATGTATGTCACGAGCATTACTTAGGAAGGGGAGGGGGGACACTCTTCCGAGCCGATCCGGGGCCACATGCAGATCTGTCAGTTAGTCACAAAGGGAAACTTTACAACCGGAAGGCTGGGCCCTCCAATAGGGACCCCCGGATAACCAACTGCAAACCAGATTGGGCGTGCCAGCCAGCCAAGAATGCAGGTTTACCCCTCGTTTGACGGGAAGGCTACCAATGAGAGAATTTACGTGCCGCGCTGTAGGCACTGATCTGCAGATTGTGCTGGTGTAGGGGTCGGCAAATCCGAAGCAAGCTATCTGCAGGCCTTTTATTTCAGAAAGGGGTAGCAGAACACGAACTAAAAGAAACCGCGAAAGAGAAAAAAAAATTGCGAAACCTGAGATCTTGAGCTAAAGAAATTTTTTAATTTTTTAAATTTTTTTTTTTTTAAAAAAAAAAAAAAAGGCTGAACCTACCAACATCCTGACTATTGCTTCTGAGGAATTGAATTTTTTCTTCAGTCTGTCCCAGAAGATACAAACCCGCGTCACACACACACACCAATATTTTGACTTTCAAAGTAAGTAAGATAGGTAGAGACGAAACATTCGAGTCAGGAACTGTAGTCACTGGAGCTAATATCTTGAAGAAATGGCATCCTGCAAACTATACAAGACTGACCGAAGGTACTTTAATGGCCCAAGGGTTAGCGTCTGGTACTGCTGCACTTGTGGTTATAGGTCATATAGCGCTACACTTCAACCTGAACGGGGATTGGGATTGGGATTGATCTGGTGCGGGTACTATCCTTTGTAGTCAGCCAACGTTTTTTAAATTTCTAAATATCGGGTAATGCGATGCTGAAGACCAGACTTGACTTGACCGGGCAGAGGCAGGGATATTGAGGGGATTGGTTACAAGTGATGTTTGTATTTTACGGCCTACCTAGCATTTGTTCCTCACTGAGAACATAAAAGACGCTAGGCTGTTTTCCTGCATGCACCCTTAAAATTCTTGCCCTCTTTGCAAAGTGAAAAGGAGTTAGAGGATGGATACATGACTGGCACACAGCAGCGGCAATGGCAGATCCGTGTTTCCCCTGCTTCAAATCACAGAACATATCCTGTCATGCAGAGAAAGAGAGGGGAGGTGTTGGCCTTATGGAAGGAGCTATGGCATATTCATGACGCAATCACAACCCCACCTACCAGTTTTACCCTCCATCATCTTCAGCCCTGCAGGAGGGAACTGGACGGATAGAATAAGACAGGCGCGGGTGGCCACACGCCTGATAAAAAATGGCAGCTCGACGCAATTGAAGCAATCGCTCCCCATAAAATCATGGAGCGCATGCAGGCATGCCTCGTTGTCGGTTGTCGGTTGTCGTGGCTGCAAGGTCTGGTGGGTTTTGCATCTATTTCTTCTCCTCCCCGAGCTGTCACGCGACAATCCGTTTTGTCCCCCCAACCGCCAACATTGAACGGACAGGCCCATCTCATCCCAACTATTTCTGAATATCGTCTCGCAGCAGCCTTTTCTCAATTCTTGATCAAATTTTTTTTCTCCCTTTTCCCGAATCGGCTGCTCCCTTTCATAAATCCACACACTCTGCACGCGCGCGTCATAAACGCCCGATTGTACATCACCATGCCTGCGCCGAGTGAGAATGAGTCGACTGAGAATGAGCCGATTGAGAACGATTCGACTGAGAATGCGTCAACTTGGAATGAGTCGACTGAGAATGAGTCGATTAAGAAAGGGTCCGTGAAGACTGAGCCGACTGTGTCGATTGTCAATGAGCCCGAGCCTGGGCCCCAGATGCTGGAACCAGTACGAAATTTATCATTCAGAGAGTAAGTCGGCGCTTGTTTGCCGACCCGAAAACTGGCTCTTTGAGCTTGTCTAACTCCGCTCCCCCGGGTAGCGTTACCACCTCGACAGTATTTCACTTTATTATCGGCCCCAGAGGTCAAGCATTTCGAATACATTCTGTTCTTCTCGCAAGACAATCTCCGGCCTTCCGTCGCCTTCTCAGCCATCCCCTGAATTACGGCGGGTACGACATTGACGATGTTGAAGAAGGGACCTTTTCTTTGTTTCTCCAGTTTGCATACACTGGAAACTACGGGCCCTCGATATCGTTTGATTTGTCATTATGGCGGCCGGTAGAATACCTCCATGAGCGCGAGGCCTCTGGCGAAGATGGCCAGCCCGCGGCGAAGAGAGTAAAGCTCTCGGCCCACAAATCTCTGGTGCGCCGGCTGGACGAATTCCTCTGCAGACCAAGGTCTCGCCATGGTGCTGGGCGACGTGGCGAGGGTCCACGAAGCAACAATCCCACAAGACAGAGGAGAGATCGACCTAGTTTCCCACGCCAAGCTCTTTGTCTTTGCAGACTCGTGGGAAATTGATCTCCTGCGGCGGCTTTCGCTGAGAAAACTTGCCAAAGAATTGGAGGAATTCACGAGCGAAGGGGACGGGGAGGTGGAAGGGTTAGTTGCTCTCCTGGAATACACTTTCAGCGAACCCCGGCCCGAGTTGCTCCAATCGCTCTGCAACATGTGCGCAGCATACCATTTCAAGGACCTTTGGAAGAGCGAATGCTTCAAGGGTATCTTCTCTCAATATGCAGCGCTACATCGCGGCATGATGGATGTCGTGGCTGATTCCCAGGAGTTGAGGCTGTCATGATTTTGACTTTATCAATGTCTATCCTGATTGATGACTGCCACCCAGATGGAGTCGCTTTTAAATAGCGTATATCCCCTTTGGGGTTACAGTCCCAGCTTTGGAAATAAAAGTAGCGATGCATTTGCAAGAAGAAGAAAAGTGATGCATGTTGCTTTACAGTGAACGCAATGAAGTCGCACACAGGTCGACACTACGACCAAGCAGGGTTAATAGGTTTAAGGCAGCTTGCTTCAACAGAGCGCTTGCCGGCAGCAACGCATGCAGGTCCTTAACCAATGAGAGCGTGGAAGGCCTCGTTGCAGATGTTGATGAAAAAAGCCAATTAAGTTTGAAGTTGATGTGGGGTCGACTTTCACATGAGTAAATTTTCTTGGGGAACGCCCAACCTGCTCTTCTGGTACTTATAACTGCAGTCCAGTCCAGTCCATTCATCCCAACTATCAAGTCCAGTCGCTCTAGTTCATTCGTCTTCATCGCTGCCAACCTGAAACTTGCAACATACGACATATGCGCTCTGCACCAGCAGCACATCGCCATGTCTCTGACGATTTTAAAAAAACCCCAACCGAAGATAGAGCTGGAACCCGAATCTGCAAAACTGGTTGTGGAGAAACGAGCACTGTCCTATGCAGAGTATGTACGCACTTACGCACCTGATCTTGGAAACAAACATCGTTTCTTCTTTTTCCTTTTTTTCTCTCTCTTTCTTTCCTTTTTTTTTTTTGGACGGGGTGGGGGCGGGTGCTTTCCTCTTTCCCTTAGGAATAACAGTGTCTGACTTGTTCACCAGTATCGCCACTTCCAAGCCGTTTCGCTTCACCATCGGCACTACCAAGCGTGAATTCACAATCCATTCTGCCCTGGTTGCCAGCCAATCTCCCGCTCTCGATCGGCTGGTCAACGGCAGCTTTAAAGAAGCTCAAGAATACCATGCCGAATTGGAATCTGTTGACGAGGAGACTTTTGCGCTTTTCGTCCAGTACGCATATACTGGACAGTACAGCGCAAAAAAGGACAAGAAGAGAAAGGGAAAGATATCCACATGGATGATTGCTGAGCCCGAGCCGCAGGCCGCCGAGGTAGAATACTCTGATCTGACGGGATTCGGCATGGCCAAGAGCTGGGAGAAATTCAAGCGCAAGTTACTGGATCTGGAAATCCTCGCTGATGAACCCCAACCACAGCAACAACAACCACAACTACATGGAATACCCGCTATGCCGCAGCCGCTGGTTTCGCACGCGCGGGTTTTTGTCTTTGCCGACTTTTGGGGCGTGGTTGGTCTACGATATCTGGCGTTGAAAAATCTAGGGAAATACCTCGAGGAAGTGGAACTCACAAGCGCCGCCAAAGTCGAACATGTTACGTCCCTTTTGGAATTCTGCTACGATGAAACTTGTCCAGTGCCGGAGGGTCTTAAATCTCTTTGTGTGCTGTATGCTGCGTCCAAGATCACTAAGCTGTGGAAGAGTATGAATTTTCAAGAGGTGTTTTCGAATCACCCTGACCTGGCGAGATCGTTGATGGGCGCAGTCGTTGATCCTTGACGGACCAGCCCGGGTTTTCCATGTTGTAATGAACATCAAATAGATAAGGCAAGGACCCTCAGGAAAATACATGAGGTGGTCGAATTAACTGCAACTTCCTTGTCATCTTTTCCCGTTTTCTACAAGGCACATGGTTTAAAGTAACTTCTATAACAGCAAGCCCGCGTGGACCCAGCGGATGAGGGGCGCCACGATAAGACACCAAAGAGCAATAAAGAAGCCAACCTCGAAATTAGTTTTCAGTATTCTAAAGGCTTCATCTGGAAGCAGTTTGTCGGGCTCAGCTCACCTAGTGCAATACAAATGATAGAAACAGCCTTGAGGATGAACCCCTGAGCCGGAGCTTGGCACCTCTCTTGCCTTCCGGTCATGTCATTTGTGTCCAATTCCCAAATAGGAAGGTCGCTAACTCGATAATGATAGCTATTGTGGACTCTTAGTATTATGCGACTTTCTTTGTTTATCCCCGGTTTTGCAATATTTCTATTTTGCGAAACGCGGTTCGGACTCGACTCAACTCGAATCAGCGAAAATGCGCGAAATGATAAAATTCTTCATCAGGCATGCATTTGCACTTTTTGGCATCGAATCTACTCCTTCCGGACTTATTCAAAATTGAATTCACGTTCTGCGGTGTGAGAAGAGACATTGAGAATGGCAGCGCCTCGCGTCCGGTCTGATAGTTACACCTCCCTCGAAGATTCCGAGACAGAGAACAGTCATGATTCCGACGCAGCTCAACTCGAACTCCTCGTCCAAGACCCCTTCTCGCCTTTGCATGGAGAATCTGTTGTTGATGATGATAACTCACGTCACGGCGAACACGAACACGAACATGAGTAGCGACTCATTACCCTTCGCGCTATTGTTATCGGCGGGCTATGCGGCACCCTCGTCAATGCGGCGAACATTTACCTGGGATTGAAAGCGGGATGGACATCATCTGCGAACATTCTGGGGGTATTTTCTCTCCCCCTTCTCTTAGTAGCCTCTATTTCCCAACATGAATTCAAAGCTAACTCTTACGGGTCAAGTCCATAATCGGCTTCTGTATTCTCAAAAAATGGGACCCCCAAACCTTTGGCCCTCACGAAAACAACATTGTGCAAACCGTCGCCACCGCCGCCAGCGGCATGTCCAGCGCTTTTACCTCGGCCATCCTAGCGCTATTTCAGCTTGGTCTGTTGGGAACTCCGATAGGGGATCTTCGGAAGCTGGTGGCGCTTTGTGCGGTGGGTGGCTTCTTTGGGGTTTTGTCTGTTGCGCCTCGTATGTTTTTTCTTTCTCGCTTCTCCTGTCTCTCTTCTCCCTGTCTTTTTCTTTCCTTCTTTAACCCTCTCTCTGGCTCTCTGACAAGGCTCGTCCACAGTAAGGAGATTCTTCATCAAACAAGTCGCCAGAGATCTCAACCTCATTTTCCCCTCATCCACCGCCACAGCCGTCACCATCTGGAGCATGCACTCAGCGGCCACCAGAGCCAAGACAGGTCGCGGTAGGATGCGGGGGATTCTCGTGGCGTTTTTGGCGGCGGTAATGTTGAGGGTGGTTTCACAGTATGCGCTGGGTATATTTTGGGTGAGTTTTTTTCCCGTTCATCTTTCTGTCAAGTTGGTCTTCACAAAGGGTCACTAACAAGAAGACAGGACTGGCATCCCTTCACTTGGCTGGTTGAAGCGGGCATCAGAACATCCTGGGCCGTCGCTGCCGAGAGTTGGGGATGGGCTGTAGAGTGGTCTCCCGCCATGTTTGGGTCAGGCATGATTGTTGATACCAATGTTGCAGTCTCGTTTTTTCTAGGGTCAATCACGGCATGGTGTGTCTCCTTCTCATTCAACAATTCCCAGCCGGCTAACGGAGGATGATAATAGGGGCATACTAGGTCCATACCTCGTCAGTCGCGGTCTGGCTTTTGGGGAATCCGCGAGAGCTGAAGCCCCCTGGTCAGGACTTACAGATTACTTTTCCATGTCGACGAAATTCGCCAATCCCTCCCATGCTAGTCCGAGGTATTGGCTCCTCTGGCCGGGCGTGGCTGCCATGTTGGCCGTTGCTTTTATTGGTAAATAACAGCCAGTTCACGACCCTAAAATCGACACCATGAATTTCCCTTTCCTTCTTCGGAAATGAGCGGTTGCCGCCTTGGCCTGAGTCAGACCGAGCCAGACTGAGCCAGACTGAGCCAGACTGAGCGAAGGGGTCATGGTTCTGGGCTGCCTCGGCTATAGTTGCCGCGGTCCAAAGTGGGTGTGGAGTTGCGAGGACCCAGTTTTGGGTTCTCGCACCACCACGATTATCACAACCACCACTACTACCTAGCCGCGCTTTCGTTTGCTTAGCGTGCCGTGTTTTGGGAGCCTTGGAGATAGTGCACTCTAAGAAAGAAGTATGCCTTGGTTCAACATATGGAAATGGCCGTAAGAGCTAGTGTTGTATAGACTTGAGGGGACCTAGTATTCCGGTTGCCCGATGGCACACTATTGCTAACTGAGGTTTGCAGGAGCTTGGTCAGCGCGCGCGACCTGAATGTGACAAAAATAAAGTCCCCGTGGCGGGCCGCCGCAGACCATACCACAAGCTGATTTATATAGTCTCTTCTTAACCCTAAGGCTCCGCGTATCGTGTAAACTCTTACGGGTAGCAATTAGCAGCTTATCATTATTCCTAGTTAACTGGCAAGTTTTCTGCATTAGCGAGGCGAGGCAAATACTACCTACGGTCTTCCAGTAGTAGGGTTAATATCTTATCGGTTTTATCGTACGATACCCTACTAAGAGCTCTGTGAGAGTTAGTCTCTTTTCGGCATATTTATAAACGGATGTGCGATGCCTATATGGAATAGCATTGAAGATATATTTGTAAAAGCCCGTATGCGCTTCTTAGTTACCGTTTTAAGGACCGTATTGTTTCCTCCTTAAGTACGACCTTAAACGCTCCAAGTTTCCGGGTGAGACGTGAGAGTAAATTGATCTTATAGTGTAGGTTTGCTACTAGGCTTGATAATAAGTTAAATACCTATCGGTAGTAACGGATAGTATATGTAGTGTAGTCAGAATCCCATATATCTGAGGCTACAATTTTATGCTTTAGCTGGCTGTTAATATCGGAGAAAAGATGACTGAGGATTCTTATTTCCTTAACAAGGTTTCGTACCCTTTAAGGTACTCTTTCGATTTCGTCTTATAGGGCTTTTAGACGAATAACGACAGATCCCAGCCCGCCGAGTGCCTGGGCAATTGTAAGCGTGCCTGAGACAAGCCCTATAGCCTTTGCTATATTGGGCTACCGAACTTGTGAAGATAAGTCCAGAGTGAATTCCGGATCACAATTGAAAAGTACGGAATTTTCGCCTGAAGGCGAAGACGTAGGGTAGGGGATGATGAAGAGGAACTTGAAGATGATGCATATAGTGATCGGCTCAGACGTCCAAATATTGAGGGTCGGTTAGGGAGCTATTTGTTATTGGATAGGCGCTAGCCGCTGTAAAATGCGCCCTGCACACGTGTTTGCTCGGCACTTGCTCTCGTATAGTAGAAGCGACGGTCGTGGGGCAAAAGTGTCGTTGAGCGGCTGAGCTAAGGTCTAAAAATGCCTAAAGTGCCGATGTTTAGGCTTACTTCACTTCCTGCATTTTGGTGAATCCACTCGAGTCCGACACGTTATTCACAACAAGAAGTCACAGCCATCAGATTCCGTGCTAGCATGCCAAATCTGCTAAAACCCCAGCCCCCGAAGTAGAAGCCTGTCGGAGCATGGCGGTGGCCAGTTAGACCCATTTAAACGGCAAGTGTGCCTTATTTCACCAGCGGCCAGGCTCAATGATGTGCCATCAGTGTGCAGCCTGGATCTTCACGTTTTTGTCACGGCCGGCAGCGAGCCAGCCAGTCGTTACAAAAGGACAGAGCAGTGCCCCAAGGCTGGGGATCGGATGCTGTGCGCTCCGTCAGAGGGCAGCTATAGATGGCTCGGTGCACGATAGGAAGCGATCACTGTGATAAGACTTACACTGCTCGACTTGCTCGTGGTACTCGGTAACGAGCATCGCGAACATAGCGAGCACGGGAACGGAAGTACATTCAGTCATTAGTTCTATCTAGGAGCCTTAAGCTCACCCGGACTTGAAGACTCGTTCTTCGAGCAAAGCAATTCATGGTTCATGTGTCATACTGTGACAGCAATCCTTGCTGTTTTGCAACTGTGAATCGACATATTGTTCAAGTCTTTACCCTTCGCGCTTTCGCAACCTTCAATTTCACCCCACACCCACCTTCAGGCCTCCGTGGTTCACCTAGACCACCCGTATCCAACATGTGGACCTTCCGTAGTTAGGATTGTAACAGTTGTCCCCGCAGCAGTACTGCAAATACTATTACGTGCCCAAGTCCATGAAGACACGCAGTTGCGGGCGAGTAATCGAGGATACAAGTTTTTTTTCTACAAGGAAACTGTCATTACTTACATTTTGGGCTAGGTTGCAGCGGCGTATGTGCAGAGAATGTTTTGGCCGAGTGTGGCCCCCATTGTCCTGGCTAGTAGGACCTAGCATATTATCAGAGGCTGGCATCGATAATATTTTGTTTATAAGGATGGGCCATAGAATCGGCGGTTCTTGGTGCCTTAGCGGTCAGAGGCGCTGTGAAATATATCAATGGCAGCGGAAGATGAATTTAACTTACCGTTCAGTAACTGTAGGAAATGTCTAGTCATGAACGAGGATGCTCGCTCCTAGGAATATAACCAGCGTTACAGTTGACCTGTGACATCCCTTATTAAGTAATAGATAGTAGGTTAAGCGGTTAGAGGCTACAGTGGGGGGCTCTAGTAGTATCACTAGTTTAGATGGCCGCGGGGTACTTCCTCGCGAACCTGAGGTACGAAGAGCTTTTCCTCTCTTTGTGCAATAACAATAGAAGATTGGCTACTATAAGGTCACAGCCGTGATAACCAGATAATCGTTTATATAGTCAAGCAGCTATAACGGTAGTGGTAGTGGCTAGCGATGGTAAGACGGATAAGGTCGTCCCGCACTGATTGATGGAGCATCTCGGCCTTGAGGGATAACTTGACGACCCGAGTGCTCCGAGATTTTACTGTGATACTGTGACGGTACCTGCTAGTGTGGATTGGAATTAAGTGGAGAAACAAGAAGGCTATGATGGCTAATTCTAGCCCCTTAGCTTTACCATACTTTAGCTGATAATCTTTCTAGGGTCTATGTGAAAAAGATGGAGTGCCTCCTTTAGGGACAGGACTCAAATTATATCTTATATAGGGATCTTACATCTATAGTACTTGTTGATTGCTTATTCCTCAAGTAAAGCAATACACGCTTACGTCTTATTTCCTGCAAGAGCAATCCTATTGCCTTGGCGTGTCTCAGACCTCTCTACCCTTTGTGTATAGCAAGTCTAGCATCCTAATTCAACCTTAGACCTCCTTAGTTTACTTGGACCACCCATATCCAACGCGTGAACCCTCCGGAGTTAGGATTGTAATATCGACCTACCCGTCCATCGCTCCCTAAGCTGGAGTGCTACACTCTATAGCAGCAGCATGAGGTTAAGGCGTGCATTGATGAACCATTGTGGCCGACAAAACGAAACTTAGCTAGGCCAGCGGTTCGTATGTCAAACCCTCGACAAGCAAACAATTGGAGTTTTTTGACACTTTTCGGTATGGTTAGATTCATCACAGATATATCATTATAGTTCATTAAACTGAGCGCCGTGAGAACAACCCCTCGATATTTGAGAGGCCTTCAATTCAGGGTGCCAGCCCACAAAAAGTGATGGTTTCTAGATCAGGAGTTTAAAAGCGGGGGATACGCCGCACCGACCGCTTCGCCAACGGTGCTCTCACCATTTCCAACATTATCGTTTGCTTGATTTTCAATCGACTTCACGGCGGTGAGGTTAGATTGGATCAGCATTATCTTCTATTAATCTTTACCGTACAGAAAAGGTCGTCTTAGACAACTTCGCTTGTTTTCCGCCCTATAATTTCTACCTGACCGGCACGTCAGATCTACACTCTCAACTTCGATGATGTTACACATCAAGTCACCCTTTACTGTGGAGCTATGAGCAACCTAGGCCCTAGAGTTACTTTCCTGCCCACTATGGGAGCCTCAAGCTATCCCAATAGCTTGAAGACCCCCTTTCCCGGGTCGGTTCCTACAAACAAGCTGGTACGGCATCCATCATGTTATCCACAGGCACTAGTCTGCTGACACAATCCCAGCCGAGAATGTGTCAAGTTTGGACATGCGTTAGTAGCCATACCGCTTCCTATCTGTCGAATAGTGACCTAAAAATGTACCTATTCAGTGCCAGTGTCAAAAAGATCCGATCCACATCAACATCGGAACATGCCCAGCGTGCTCCCACGAAAAGTGCCCGGAATGCCCTAAGAGAATCATCGGCATGGCTTCGAACATAGGGTAGCTTTCTAGCAAAGTACTGTGTGTTGTGTGGTATGTTACTAACTTCCTCATGTGCGTAGTCGCATGGGGGGAAAGGTAACAAAGGAATAAGAAATGTTTGCAACTAAAACAAGCATAGAAACAGAAATTGCAAAGAGTACGAAAAAAGATCGGTACTAGGGGGACGGGTTATGTAATACCAATAGGTATAAATAATGAGACCATCAGATGGCAGGCGGTTCGTCTCAATCCTGATGCTTCGTTTCGGCACCACTCGCACACACGCTGAGGTAATTTGATGGGGCGCCTGTTGTAATTCGTAGATATTCTCGTGTATTAAGCTTGACAGGTTTGTAGCTAGGTGCGCAACGGAGGCCATGGACATATCGGAAACAGAGTCACAGGACACAATAAAAGGAATAACTGACATGCTGAAGCTGCTCATCACGTGTTGGGAAAAGCGTATCCCCTCGTTGAGGACTAGCGCATTTCGCTAGACCCCTGTTGACCTCTTTTCGAAAAAAGGTCAACAGGGGTTTCGAAAGGGCCGACAGGGGTTGCTGACAACCCTTGTTCTCTTCTTGTTGCGGCGCCTTGCGAAGGTACCGCGACTCCTGCCAATCGTTGAATTGTCCACAGATTGTAGCAGATGCCCTTGTTGGCGCGGGCGGAGGTGGCTGAGGTCTTCAAGGTTTGGGACAAGATTGCGAGCCTCGACCGCTTCGAGACGGAAGAGGAGGCGATGGCCGAAGAGGATTAGAATAACGGAGGATGGGTAGAAAGCTCTGTAGACGCAGGTTGCTGGTAAAGCGGCTGGTCGCGGGTCCCTTGTGGCTCCACACCATCCAATCAATCCAATCCGAGGCTTCAGGAGTGGATTGACTAACCCGATTTTAATCCCGTTCGAACGAACGGGTTCTGGATTGGGATTGACTGCTGATTGCACTAAAATGACGGTGTCCCTCGTTAGAATAACGTTGTCTAACCTCTTTTGGAAGCGCACCCCACCTTTTCAATCTGTCACAGACGACCGTCCAAAACCATCAGATTGAAAGCGGCTCCCAATGGCAATACCAGAGAATTGAATTTAGAGATAAACTACGTCGGGATCGGGGGATTTGGAAAGCGAACCTTTGGGCATGTTGCCTTCACATGACAGAGCCGGTCAACTGCCCTCACCTGCTATGCCCGCCTGGATCGACGGAGCAACCGGAGCCACAGCGTAGTACTGCGTTGAATACTGCTTTTTCTGGCCAAAGATGAGGTTGTATTGTGGAGGTTGGAGGCCTTGATTTACTATGATATTTAGCTTGGGAAAATGAGGGGTTCTCGCCCAATCTAGTATAGTGCATTTTGCTTCCTCAGCCCCAGAAGCCACCTATGGCGTTCGACAGGAGGCTATTCCGGCGGCACCAAGGCTCTTTTTGCGGAGCGCGTCATTACCCTGCTGCTTGTTGGCACCAAAATTCTCACTATTTCCAGAGAAGAAACCAACAGTCTTCATTCATCTTCGTTGGCTCGCTACCTTCATCGCTGCCCTACCAAGCGATTCAACACCGAAAAGCAGTTCGATAAATGATAATGTGACATATGTGATGAGCGAACGGTATAGACAAGCGAGCGGTACACTCTAACAAGTCCCAGTGAGCCGCACGCAAAATCCCGCTAAGAAATTGTTGAGACCAACTAACAATTTCTTAATGAGATTTTGCGTGCAGCCCCACTTAAAAATATTAAAGTGTGCCAAACTCGCTTTTTTTTTCGATTTAACGTGCTACGTTTTCTGACTAAGCTAGAATGGCACGTGCGCCCTCTGGTGACGCAAAGCCTGGGGCCTGGAAACTACACCAAGCGGTGTAAACCACACCCTTCTGTGCTGCCGTTAAAAACAAAAACTCCAGTGGAGAAAAGCGAAAAGGTACAGTCCAATCTGGGTTCTCTGCGGTCCGTGCTCCGTTGGAGCACAGGAACCGTTGATCAGGTGCTCTCCCCACACACAGGGAGCTTCCTTTTGTATATAACTAGCTAGGGGCTTCGCCCCCTTTTACTGCCTAGGTTAAGTCACTTTGCAACTGTACTTCCACTGCTCGCGAGCCCCTCGATTCCTCAGCCAATTAGTCCCACAGGACTTGGCTTTCAACGACTGCGCGCGTGGCTACCTAGGCTGCCTTTAGCGGTAGGCCTTTGTAGTACTTGGACACCCTCTTGAGGAGCCCAGCCATCCTGGAGGCCTTACGGGCGACCCTTTCCGCGTGGGGCTTGAAGGAGAGCCGGTGGTCTATTGTGACGCCTAGCCACGTGAGCGTGCCGAGGGTAATACGATCGCTTACAGGTAAGGTACTCTGTTTTTCCAGGGTCGAACCTGAGACCCTCCTGGTCCGGCCAGCTCTGCAGGTCGGGGTGCTGCCTCTGAAGGGTGCCCTTAACTGTGGCGTGGTCGCGCCCTGTGGCAAGGAGGCTAAAGTCGTCCACGTAGCTGAACAGGCCCTCATGCCGGGGTGCAGAGCCCATATACATGGTTAGGAGGACCGGTGAGAGTGGTGAGCCCTGTGGCAGGCCGTGCTGTGGTCGTGTCTAGCTGTCGAGCCTGAGCGCGGCGGTGCGGCCAGTCATAAACCTCTCGGCGAACAGTGCGCACGCTGCGCCCAGGCCGGCCTGGATGATTCTCTGGACGAATTTTTTATGAAGTTCTGGGTGGCAGCTATTGCGGGTGCAATGTCCCAATTCTGGCCCTTTACTACACGGGACCATTTTTAGGCCCTTCGGCTAAAACTGCACCTTCTCGGAAAGCTGTGCCGTTCAATGGACAAATATTAGCCGAAGCTGAGCCGGAGCCGATCTGGACTGATCAAACGTGACGAAGAGTCACGTGACTACGAGCAGGGGCATGTGTCGATTTTAGGGCCGTGTAACACCTAGACTCTAAACTAGCTAGGGTTTGTTCCTTGACTAACACCGGACACAGAACTCGCATGTCAGTGGCGCGTCCTCAGCATGTTCATCCGCACATCGTTCAGAGCTGCCAAGTCGACGTGGCGAGGCACAAACGGCTATACCCCGCTTGACGACCATGACGAGACCGTAGGGGACAACAAGGATGACGCTGGGAGGCTCTGAGCATTTTACTTTGGGGTCCAGGTCTCGTGGTGTTAGTGATTGTCGGTTGTGTAGTCACCAAACTGCAGTTCGACATGAGTATTCTCGAAACCGTCTTTGCACTCTCACTGGCGTTTTTCCTCTCGCTTGTTGCCATCCAAGCTACCGGGGCGACTGACGCTACGCCTCTTACGGCAGTCTCCAAGGTTTCTCAGGTATTACTGGGGGCCACCACTAAAGGTCCGACTGAAAGTGCTGTTAAACATTCCCAGAAGTTGAACCTGCTTGGTGGTGGGCTTGTCAGTATCGGTGCCAGTCAAACATGCGGTAAGCCAACCCCCCTACCCCTTTAACCTAGGTACCAAGATAAGGTAGTTTGGAGCTGACAAGATGAAATCAGACCTAATGGGCGATTTCCGCGTCGGGTTCCTCCTCGGCACCCCCGTTCGGGCACAATATCTCGCCCAGCTCATCGGGACGGTAATGGCCTTACTCGTTGCGCCGTCCGTGTTTGTTCTATTTGCAACCGCCTATCCATGTATCATTCAAGTTGAAACCCCGGAGCATCAACACCATAACAGCACCCAAACCCAAGGTATGCATGTGGTCAAAACCTGCGAGTTTGCTGGTCCTTCCATTGCCGCGTGGCGAGCTGTCGCGGTAGCTGCCAGTGAACTCATCTCCCCAATTCCGCAGTCAAGCAAGATATTCTCGGTATATTTTGCCGTCTTCAGCACCCTCACGGTTCTATTAAAACGGTTTATCTTGGATCGATCTCCCTTAGATTGGAGTCTGTCGAGGCTAAAGAAATGGCAGCCAAACATGATGATCTTCGCACTAGCCTTTACGCTTCCCTCTCCGAGATTCGGCCTAGCACTTGTTATGGGCGCCATAGCAGCGAAAGTCTGGAGGGTGCGAAGGAAGGAACAGTTTCGGAGATTCGGGTTTGCCGTAGCGGCGGGTTTTTTAGCAGGAGAAGGTATTGGAGGCACAATCAATTGTGCGTTTTCTATCTTGGGGTTTGGTGGGCATCAGTGGGGGATAGATGTCGGTTGTCCTCCGGTGGGGTGTTAGTGTTACCATGTTAGTAAAGTTTCCAAGTCGAGAAGTAGGCTTATCTAACACACATGTGATTCAATGAGGAGAGTAGGTCAGGAGTTTAGAATTTCCAGGAGCCAATCAATGGTAAAAGTACATTTAGCAAGTTGAATAGATTATTGATTCCCAGGGGAGCAATTCTGAGAGAGCCGCCACCCCTGATTCTCAGACCAGAAGAAATCACGACAATTTTTAAAAA
>Ga0247765_1000137_pt1 | contig 58042 bp, 53 predicted proteins | sample UWRJL106311C6_FD_179949 | JGI IMG/M metagenome (GOLD analysis project Ga0247765, IMG submission 179949) | Plant litter microbial communities from Arlington Agricultural Research Station in Wisconsin, United States - UWRJ-L106-311C-6 | ecosystem: Environmental > Terrestrial > Plant litter >... | reverse complement strand
GGGGGGACACTGGAGGGGTGAAGCAGGGACGTACTGGCGGCGATGAGGACAGTGAGGTAGGTCAATAGAATGAGGACATGGATTCGTATTCGCGTCATTGTGAGCTGTGTGTCGTGTGGGTTGGTAATGTGCGGCCGTCTAGTCTGTAGGACAAGGTATATGCGATTGGGACGGCTGATCTGCTCGGCGGAGGTGGCTAGTACGGGGAGGACGTTGACGACATTGCGATGCGATGCGGGTGTCTTGATGAGGATGGTGATGCAGCTGGCTGACAGCTGTGCTGACCCAGCCTTCGCAACAGTGGAATGATTGGCCACTAAAACAAACTTTGGGTTAAGCCCCACCGAGCTGGCTGCAAGAGTCAAAACAGTCAAACAGGAGGCTGAGTCACACAGTGGGGCGACTGAAATTTACCACCGTGCACAGACCATGTCTCAGGGAGTATATAATTCCTTGCTCCCCTACAACTCTTTCAACCTTTCTTCTCTTTTTTCTTCGCCCCCCTTCTGGGGGGGCATTTGGTCATTTGAAACGATACAGAGAAGATTAGCATGGCCCCTGCACTAAGGATGACACGCTACTCAAAGAGACGCTAAACATTTTTTTCACTATGCTCATGACTTGCAAGTTGTGATATGGAGAAAGAACTGTCCCGATGATTCAGGATAGGACCCTGATTCAGGAGATGGGGAATGAGTGATGCAGATAAGGCTGGTTGAGCGGCGAATGTGGGATTTGAGAACTGTCTCTGGAAGGGAGCTGAGTGTTTCTCAAGATCGGTTGGATTGTTGTTGGTGGAAGGTGGCAAGCTGGAGGGCACGATGTCAGTAGAGGCTGGGAGTCGCCACATGAATGTTCAATATCAGGTGTACCGTGATTTTTCGGTCCGGCTGTATTGGAGGTGTTCTTGTACCCTATCGTTCTTGAGTAGGTATCTTATAATATTGATGATGAATTGGTGTCAGTCTTTTCAATGGTCAGTTCATATCATTGAACATGCTGCCCCTATCCAAAGCAGTCGTACCTTCTCAGGCAACCGCCTCAACAGCCTGCACCTCCATTTCCAAGTAGATAGATAGCCTTGTCTCATCCGCCTGGATTGGCAAAAGCCGAACAGCATGTAAGAATGGGCCAAATAACTATGGGCTGGGACTGGATGGAGTCTGGCGCGAGTGCCAGTCTCCTCTTCCAGTCCCCCTCCTTCCCTCTCACCCAGCCCCTTCGGTGATCCCTGCTACCTAGCCAGGTTGGCACGTTGTCAGCCATTGCCAGTAGTGACCTGGGAAGCAGGACCCAGGACCTAGTAAGTGGCTCGACGTCTGATGCCGCCCCGGAATGACGGAACGGAAGGACAAGAAGCTGAACATAATTACCTACCTATCCAAGGACGGGACGGGACGAGAGTTCTGGTTATGGGGTGAAGAGGTCGTATTCATGTTATGTTGCAGCGGTCTTCCAGGTAGGTACCTAGGTTGATCTACACTGAGCAGGGTCGGCCTCGGATTCTCAGGGGGAAAAGTGGCGTCGGATAACCTCAACGAACATTGAAGACAAGCTGCCGAGACCTAGAGCTCGCGTGCTTGAAATTGGACCATGCCCAGCCTCCGTCCAGCCCAGTCTAGTCCAGTCCCTCCATTCCCGGGTTGCAAGTTAATGACCTCAACTGGGTCTTCTTGCGCATGTTCTAGGCTCGAATACAGATGCTAGATGTGTTTACCAGGGCAACGTTCTTCAACTGCTACTACGTACAGAGCTAGGGCCTTGAGGACTGGTCGTCGGTCACCCCCTTGGATCAACACCATGGAACCTAACAGGTCCACCTAGCTAGAACCGCGGTGGTAGTATATCGGAATGAATTCCCAACATGAACGCTACGGAGTAGAGAGACTGCCCTTTGGCCAGCTACGTAGGTAGAGAGGGTATATTTACGGAACGTGGTGTCGCCTCCAACGCCACATGCAATACCTCATGTTGTGTTGTGATCACCATTCAGAGATCATTCAGCTGTTTTGGCGAGACACATCACGCAACGAACCCCCCGAGTCATAGATACTCTGTTTATTATTGGTGGCTTGTTCTTTCAAGACCACTTGCAGATGTCCATCGCCTGCGTCCAGTTCACTGCCTTGCGGCCCCAATCTATCCCTCTTACCTGTTCGTCGTCCTATCTTGTTCTCGTAGCTAAACGTGACATGATCAAACACGATCAAGCTGACAGGGCCTCAATTGCCCTAACACGTATATCTTGCCATCCCAAGAACAACGCAGTAAATGCCGAGAGTATGGAGAAGCCGCCCACGAAATAGAAAACGTGATTGTTCGCGCCGACGTAGGATTCGATGGCTAGCTTCAGGTCGTCGCCGTGAACTATGTTACGGAATCCCATTGCTCCAGCCTGGAAAACGCGGTGGGCCAGGTCCGCGGGTAACTTGTTCGTCAGGCTGTGTCTGAGGACTTCGCCGAAGATGGTATTCGCAATCGCCAGAGTTACCGCCGATCCGAACATGCCGAAAAAGACAATTATACCGACGCCGATGGCCATATGCTCAGGTGGAAGCGACATCTGTGCAGCCAAGAGCGGCTGGAATTGGTTAGTAAAGATACCTAGGTAGTTGAGATGAAGGCGGGCGAGGAACATGAATCATACCATCTGCATCATGAACCCACGGCCAATTCCGTTTAGGATTTGATAGCCAGCCCACTGCACCACCGGAGTCGTCTGGTTCATCCCTCCGAATAGACCGTTGCTGAGCGTGGAACAAACGGCACCAAAGAGTGCGTACGGGATCACGTAGCCTGTTTTTTCAACTACACCGAATCTAATGTCAGCCAACCTCCAATTCCCAGCACAGTGTTCACCGGGAATCAACTTACCCATGATACCGCACGCCAAGGCACAGAACACTTGAGTGATGATGCTCGGCAGGACAGAATAACCGCTAGCCATGGGCGTCATCCCCCTGACTGTCTGGAAGTAGAGGGGAAGGTAGTATGAAGCCGTGTAAAGAGACGACATAGCGCACCACTGTGTGACGGATCCGAAAAAGACTGACTGCTTACGAAATATAGGACAAGGGATTAAGGCTGCGGCCCCGTAGTATATGCTCCACAATATCCAGGTAATGACACCGACTCCTGATGCAACGAAGAGCACGATGATGGTTGCTGAGCCCCAAGGATAGTGAAGACCTCCAAGTTGCAGAGCGAGGAGGAGCATCGTGGCAGAAGGAAGAAGAAGAAAGACTCCGACGAGATCCATCTCGCTTGGTAAGTTCTTCAGGACGGTGAGAGGGCTAGCTTTCTGCATTTGCTCTGGGATGTTGACGAAGCTCAGGAAACCGGCGATCAGGGCTCCGAGGGGGAGGTTGATGTAGAAACAGAGTCTCCATGTCGAGTAGGACGTGAAAGCGCCGCCGACAAGTGGGCCGAGGACGACACCCAGCTGAGACAAGCCCATCATCAGTCCGGTCAGCGAGGCTCGGCGTGAGATGTGAACGATGGAGCTCGAAATGGTCAAGGCACCGTTGAGTAGGCCTGCGCATCTAACGCCTGCAATAGCTCTGCCGGTGATAAAGACAACCGATGATTTTGCGAGTGCACAGAGTGTTGAGCCGGCTTCGAAGATGAGGAAGAACGTCACGAAGGACAACTTTGTGTTGAACTTGGTATAGATCTTTCCGGCCACAGGCTGGAAAACGGCGCTCGAGAGTTGGTAGACGCTGGAGTACCAGCCGATGTCCGCCACGGAGTGGAACTCGTCGGTGATGCGAGGGATCTATACTAGTCAGCAAATCAAATCAAATCAATCCAACATTGGACGAAGGGACCGGAGAGAGTTGGAGGTCATTTCAGAAGGTTAGAGGGGGCAAAGGAAGGCAAGAGAGAGTGGAGGCTGGAATCTGAGAGTGGCCAGGGAGGCTCAGGGGGGTTAGAAGAGAACCAGGGGGGGTTTTCACATACAGCAGTAGCCACGATTGACGTGTCGAGCATCGTCAAAAAAACGGCCATGGTGGCCGCGGCCGCCACCAAGACCAGGGAGACACCGGTCAGGTAGACCGGGGCGGCCACGACCACCGGCTCGGCGGGAGCGGCATCCTCGTCGCCAGCGCCGTCCGACAGGTAGCCGGCGTCGGCCCCCACGGACGAGAAGAGGGAGCTTGCCCCGCTGAAAGGGCGAAGCTCAATGTCGCCGTCTTCGACCCCTACGGCTCGGGGGGGAGGCGTGCTGGGGACGTCCATGGCGTCCTTGTTGTCGTCTGGCCGTCGTTGATGCGAAGTTGGTTGGGCTTTAACTTTGAAAGATGGGGAGAATACGGTCACCAGATGGTAGGTTGTAGGCGAGCGTGTTCGGGGAAAGTGACCTGTGGATTGCGGAACTCGAATTTGAAAGCCGAGCAAGGAAAGGGAGTAGCACCTTCCGCACGAGGGGGAGGGGGGCTTAACGGCGGCCACAACGTACGGGGATCTAAGCCGAGGTGCGTACCTCGCTAGCCTCCCCTTCCCACGCACCTCAGTGCCCTTCCGTCGTTCATGTTGACACCAGACGGGCATCCCAAATTATTCAATACAAGTAAATGCGTCGACTTGACCAATGTCAGTCATCAGCTTGTTGTTTGCCACACATGGCTTTGATTTCTAAGACGACGGGAAGTGCACCGGGAAGAGGCAAGCGGAAGGATGATTGTGTGTGTGTGCATGCGTGTGATATGGCATGTTGTCCGCATCCGCTGCTTTCCAGCCAAGTTTAATGCTGGGCCCGCCTGGTACTTTTATGCCATCCAATGCGAGTCTAAAGAGATGCTGATGATAATGCTACATGTCTAATTCGGGGCGAGTCTGAGGCCAAGTGCTTCCCTATGAGGCGGGTAGACCCACTCTGGCCCCCCCTTCCACCCCTAATGCATGGGTTTCTGCAGGGTTCTTTAACGGAAATGTGAATCCTGTCTGCACCTCTAATGTTAATCCACAGCCGAAGGGGGGGAATTCGCCCGCAGACAACGGAATTGGGGCGCCGGCTCTCAACGATGAAGCAGACACTGGCGGCGGCAGTCCAACCATTCAGGGGCTGGACCGCCCCCAGCGCACTGGCCAGGCACGGAATTCCGGCGCCCGTTTGCGTCAAATGTGCCCGAATCCCGTCCATCTAGACGCCGCGGCCGACATTTCTCTCCCCTTGGCCACCAGGCAGTAACGACAGGGTCGTGGACCCCATGGTTGCTGGCGTGGTTAGGTTGCGCGATTGGCGTGGTGGCCCGGAAGGGTAGGGCTGCATCCTTCGCCTGCAATCGACCTGATGGAACAGAGGGGTCAGGCACTGTGGCTTGCTTGGTCCCGCTCTCCTTTATTCGGACCTGCCCTCCCACATTGTCGGTATTTCTACCCTCGCCCGTTGTCTTTTCCTTTTTGTCGGCTCCCCGATAGCCTGTGACTCTGTCATTTTGGGAGGGAAAGCGCGAAGCACGCTGCTGTTCGTGTGCCGAGTGGACCCGCCTCCTCGCTTGTGCAGTTGACACGCCAATCACAGACGCCCAATGGATGCACTGGTTGGGGCCTTGACCGGTGGCACGCCAGCGCCCTACGGCAAAGCCTGCACAAACTGCGTCAAGGCCAAATGCCGGTGTATATACCGTGTCTCTGGACCGGATTGTGAAAGGTTCGTATCACAGCCTTTTTCTTGTCTCTTTGCTCAAAACGGCACTTGCGGCTGATCGGGCCGTTCTTGGCCCCTGATTTCCGGCGGGTTTTGGCCGGTTTTGGGCTTGGGCTGTAGCGGGTGGGATACCGATGGATCGGGCTTTTGCATCCGAGTTAGCATTGACTCTCTCCCCGTCCCAACTACCAGGTGTCACCGTCTAGCCAAGGAGTGTATACCCTCTGTCTCAGTTCGCAAGCGTAATGGCCGACGACCTCATCTGTCGCGTGCTACACAGCTCGAGGAGAAAATCGAGGATCTCGTCACGCTGCTCCGGAACCAATCCACTTCGGGACCCCTTCCCGGTCAGCATCAGCATCAGTCCGAACATGGACCCTCAACTATCCCCTCCATTTCGTTGCAGCCTCCGCCGCCGGGGGATGAAATATACGGCAGCATCGACGTTAATATTGATCCGGGCCTGTCAACACCGACTCCGAGCCAAGCCTCGAGTAGTAACCATGTCGAGATCGACAATGTCCACGGACCGGCACGCGCCCTCTGTAAGCCGCAAGGCCCACAGAGGATGGACTATGCGGGCACCCTGATAGCGCAGGTATTCAAGCCTCCATATCTCAACGATCACCCCACCGGCGAGCTCTCGGAAGACATGGGCCATGGCGGCATCCCATCCTTCGAAATCCAACCTTCTCCCCTAGAGGCCGAGGAGAGCCTCGACACCTTCCGAAAGTACATGCTGACCTTTCTGCCTTTTGTCTATCTCCCTTCTGGAGTCACCGCCAAACGGCTACAGTGTCTGTATCCGTTCTTCTGGTATAACGTCATGACCATCACTTGCAAACAGGTCGACCGCCAACTCATGATGAGCGATGCTATCAAGAGATTTGTCGCCCAGAAGATGGTCATCGAGCACGAAAAGAGCCTCGATCTGCTCTGGGGTTTGTTGACATTCATGGCCTGGGCACACAACTACCGCAAGGAGAAACCGTGCTTCTCCGTTCTGGCTTCGCTTGCCAAATCATTGGTATACGACTTTGGCCTCAACAAACCGCCCAAAGACGCACACGTCCCTGTTTGTCCACTGGGGAAGATTGGCCCACCACCTCTGCTTAAGGAGAAGACAATCGCCGAGCGTAGAGCGGTTCTCTCCTGTTTCCTCTTGACATCGCAGTATGTGGTTACTTCTAGATGGACAAGCTCGAATATTGCTAACCACCAACCGTAGAGTATCTCATCTGATGCAGCGGATCGATGCCTTAGTTTGGACCCCTTTCATGGACGAGTGTCTGAAGATGCTATCCGAGCGCCCGGAGTGGAATGGGGATGAGGTGCTGGTTGCTCTCGTCCGGATCCAACTTCTAGTAGAGCAGTTGACCCGTGCCGTCTGGCAGTCATCCGAAAAAGCGCCGCCTGGATTCTTCGTGTCAGCACTCAAGACGCAGTTATACGATCTCAAGGCTCAGTTTCCACCCCATATCCAGCAGAATCGTAAGTTAGCTATCCCCTTTGCTACCAAGCTCGTGCCCTCGGCTTACTTTTTACTATAGCTGCTGTCCTGTCACATCTCTACGCTACCGAGCTTGCGATTCTCCAGAGCGTCCGAATGAAGCCCAAGAACAACGCAGCCTCCCTTGTGCCCGATCTCCAGCGATACGAGAACCTTCAAGCTAGCCTCGAAGCTGTCCAAAAGTGGTTTGACAACCACCTCGCCATTCCGAGCTACATGCACACAGGCCTCACCTTCATGCACTTGTGCACTCTGGGCCATGGGTTTACCGCTATTTCGATGCTGGCATTCGAGATTCAAGATCCAACCTGGGACTGCCGAGTTGTCAAGGAGAGAGTTGACATATTCGGTCTCATCGATCGTGTCATACAAGCTTTTGACGAGGTTTCGGTTGTAAAAAGACGAGAATCCGGCCCGAGCATGGAAGAGGACACTTTTACCAAGTGTGCGAAGCTGGCGCGTCTTATTAAACAAAACTGGCTGGTTGATACCATGGCTATGGACCAGAGTCTACCGCAGGGAATGACGGTCGTCCCCGCTGACACCTTCGGCGGCCATACAGCTGCGTCCTTGTCCATGCCCCTGTTCCAGCTACAGTAAGTGATCTTCCCTTTGCCTCATAAACCCTGTGCTGCCTCTCAAACCCTGTGCTGCCTCTCCTTGTAGCATGAGGATGCCCCTCCTCTCACTCTCCTGACTGACGCCTTCTGTAGGGATACCGCCATGTGGATGAGGGAATTCTTCGAGATGGACTAGTGACTTTTGAGTTCAATCTACCCGAATCGTCCCCGGCAACCACCAGCAACCATACAACCTCGATACTGAGCAAAGACTTTGCGCCCAATAAGCCCATTGCTATTTGGCCGGCCTGCAGACAGTTCTCAGACAGGAGACCATGGTGTCGGTGGTTTTAGATGAGCCGCCGTTGGCTGATAGACCCCTGCCTCCCTCACGGATTCTTCCCGAATCATCGACAGCCCGGTGCTCGGATGGATGTTCAGGCCACCGGTTCGATCGGACGGTGTCGGTTGCTGTTGCTCGAAGACTGGCTGTCTGGGTGTCTCCGGCACGTCTACTTGTCCCAGGTGCTCAGTGTCTCCATATCTTCCGATCCCAGATTTCCCAACGATAACCGTCATCCTGATACCCCCTTCCGGGGCGGCCCAATCGTGAGGGGCCTCCTGGGTATCTGGCTGCCTGGCTTTTCTGCCTCTCCTGGCCGCCGCCATCATCCTGCGGCAGTAAGCCGGTGCTGGCATAGCCCATCTGTGCTCCAGTGCTGACTCAAGGCGCTTCGCAACGGCACCCTCACCCCCCTTCCGAATAATGGCATACCACAGTGCCCAAGCCGCGTACGACAGCAGCCAACCCACTAGCCATACGGCGGTAATCGGCCACAATGACATCTGTAACAAGCTCACCAACAAAATCCCCGTTAACGCCACAACCTTAGCAGCCCAGCGGCAAATTGTCCCGACTTTCTTCCCATTCTTTCTAGGCTCGCCCGCCCGATCCCCAAACCGCCGCAGATTGACATAGCTCCGCCGCACCAGCCACGGCCAATCGCTCTGCGTGCCTGTAATCTGCAGCGTAAAGACCATCAACCCGCAGTACATGTAAAAGATAATGATGAAGACGATGCCGAGCATGCTGGGAAAGCTCGCATAGTGGGCCGATTTGGATTCCTCTGTGAGCTCCACCGGTGGTACCATCTTTGTCGAACCTTGCTGTGTTGCGCAATGCTGTCTTGGTCAGGCTCGGTACTCTGTTACCTTGGTTGACGTGCTCGACCCGGCCCTCTCGACCTGTTTGATCGGCGATGACTTGGTCGAGTCTTCCGAGGCTTGGGTCCTGCGGTTGGTTTGGGTTGGTTCAGTTCGGCACGATGCGGTACGATACAGCTCGCTCTGATCAGAGTACTGGAACCTAGGTGGGGGGGATGGATGTATGCGGCTGGACCTGATCAAAGTGTACGAAGTGCACAAAGCGGACTGGGGCAGATGACCGTGTTCGGTTCAGAGGCCGACTCGCACGTGTGAATGTCTGGCCAAAATCCGGTCGACGGAGTAAAGGACGAGTCTAGCGATGAGGAGGGAAAAGTCTTTGCAAGTGGGGCGGGGAGGAGGGAGACAGACGTCGAGCGGTGCTGTCTGGTCCGACGCCCTCCCTCGGCCGATAGCTACACACAGAGTTCGCAATACATCCATTGATGTGGAGACTGGTGACGCCATGATGTACGCCCTTATCTGGGCAGTGAGGGGAACAGGGAAACACCATCAGATGTGATCGATCTCAAACTTGTGAGTTATACAGAGCAAGCCAGTTGAGAGGCTTGCTCCGTTGATCATGTACGCACTGGTCCTGGTTGCATTTCTGCGTATCCTCGCAAACGCTGTTTTACCAGTCTATGATAATCCCCTTTGAACACCGAGATGAAGAAGTGTCTGCCAACTCCCAACAAAGCTAATGCTACTGGGTAAAACAGCAAATTGGTATCAGATTAAGTTGTAAGGTGACAGTAACCAGTCAGAATGTTAAAATGTAAGGTGATGAGAGGGATATGGTCAATCCCGAGACGCGCGCCCAACAGAAGCTCCAAGCCCCCCACTCAGGCCCCCGAGGTAAATGCATATCAACGAACGGGTGGCTCAGACTAGACCCACAGATAAACTCCAGAAGCCGCACCCAATGCGCAAATCTCACTCAGTCCAAGTCGGCAATGCTGGTATCGTTGTCATCACCATCCTCGCCCTTCCAAGCTCCCATTTCGGCAACAGGGACTCGACCTCTAAGCCAGCGTAGCGTGGCTTCGGTCCCCCGCTCCAGGACATTCCACCTGGGGACCCGGAAGCGGTTCCCGCTGACTTCGAGTCTTTCAAGCCCGCCAGCGCCACCAAGAAGGCCGATACGTGGATTGAGATGCGCGATGTCGTTGTTACCTACGTCTACAATCCGCAGACCTCTGATGCTTTCCGGATCCAATTCGACTAGGTGATTGTTGGCCATTAACAATACTGTCAGGTTAGGGAATGCATCTCGTAACTGTGTGCCTGCCGGCAGCGCAGCGATGCGATTACAACTGACGTCGAGCTTTTGCAGGCTAGGCGCCCGGAGGTGAGCGATCAGTGGGCCAAGCCCAGTAATATGGTTTGATGCCAGATTGAGCTCCTTCAATGCCGGAAGGTCGAGCTCCCCATTACCGCTCTGACCGCCCATGTACGTCTCCCCAACCAGCTGGTTGTGCGCCAATGATAGCGCTGCTAATGTTTCGGCGAAGAATGTGAGCGAGTCCGGCAGTGCCGTCAAGAGGTTGTGGTGCAAGTGGGCTTCATAGACCTTGTGATTTGCAGCGATCTTGGAACAGACCACCGGGTGAAGGGACGACGACTGGGTGTTCGAACGGTCTAGGACGCCTCCATTCTTCACGGGCCACATTTGGCTGCTCAGGGTGTGGGAGCGCGACCGGGCCGGGGAGGCAGGCAGTGAGGTCGGCGGCGTCGCAAAGTCATCCAAGTCAGACCGGCTGTCATCCATGTCCTCAGGCACAGCCGCTGCCGTGGTCTTGGAGAGGACCTGCCTGGAGGCAGATTCAACCGCTGGAGGCTCTGTGCCACTGGTGACCGGGAATTCTCTGGCTTGCAGATGATCTGGGGGTGGTTCTGACCTCTGGAACAAAATTGCTTTCATCTCGTCTGTGGTGATGGAGCTGAACTTCTTCTCCCGGAGCGGGTTACCGCTCAAACGGAGCATCGCAAGATTCTCCATCCGGCCGATTTCGACCGGGATGACACGGATATCGTTGCTCGACAAATCAACCGACCTCAGCTGGCTGAGAGCGATAAAGCCGTCGGGTATAGCATTGATGTTGTTTTCGTCCGCCGAAAGGGTGAGTAGACTCGTCCAGCTGCTGATGTCTGGCAGTGACTGTAGTCGGTTCATCGACAGACATATTTGGTGTAACGATGGCATTGCAACGGACTTGCCGGTTCCTGAACAGAGATGAGAGAGCTGGTTCGAGGAGACGTCCAGGTTCTGCAGGGTTGGTAGTGATTCAACAGATTCTTGGATTAGAGTGCCCCGAAGCTGATTCTTGCGAGCGATGAGCTCCGTGAGGGGCAGCGTGGCAAGTATCTCAAAAGGCAAGGCCTCAAAAGAGTTTTCGCTAATGTTCAGGATGCGGAGACGCGACAGATTTCCAAAGTTGTCTGGCAGCGAAGAAAGGTTGTTGCCGTGTAAATCCAGGATCTCGAGGCTCTCCAATCCAGAGAAGCATGGGTCCAAGGGACCGTACAGAAGGTTACCACCAAGCTTCAGATCCCGTAACGATGTTATCCGGGAGACCACCTCAAGGCAGTTGTTGGCAAGTCGATTTTGAGACTTTTCACTCGTTAGCGATCGTTGTCATGGATAGGGGATACCACATACCAGGTTCAATGATGTCAAGAGCCGGAGTCGTCTCAGACCCATTGGCAAGGTAATGAGCATGTTACCGTGGAGGTCGAGGGTTTCGAGCCCGGCGAAGATATTGCCCGGGCTGTCTTCGTCCTCAGCCAAGTCCTGCGGATCGATGTCAGGGAATATTGAGTCTGCGATCATCTCGAGCTCGTTGTCAGCGGCCACGAATCTCGTTAAATCCACACTCTCTGCCCAAGCGCTGCCGGGCTTCCCAACTGATTCCAGATTATACATGTTCATCACATCGGCAGGAATCTCCCGTAATCCCATCGCGGCAATATTCAGCCGGCCACTGGTCCTCGCCGTCTCAAGCCGCCCCTGAAGAATCTTCGACTGAGACTGATCGTCTCTGCGAAGATTGAAAGGATCACTCGATAGGCCAAAGTCGAAAGTATTGTCTGTTGGTACGAGAGGGGGTTCTTCAGCCTCAAAGACAGGTCCTGTGGAAGACACCTGACGGGATGCAGCTTTCTTAGCGGCTTTGGCTTTGGCAATCTGTTCACGCAAAGCAGCAGATGACCTCCTCGGTGTTTGGGCAGAGGTTGGCTCGGTCGAATCAGTGGTTATGGCTGTACTTGCGGACTTGACAGAAGCTGTCGAGGGGCCGTCCCCAGAGGTGGCTGATGATCCCCGAGAAGCGGAAGATACCTTCCTAGGGGTTTCTGCCACCGCACTCTTGTCCAAGTTAGGCATTGATGGTTTCCTAAACAATCCATTGATCGACGGTCTTTTGCTCGGCCGCGCGGCCAACGTCTTCGACCCAAATTTAGGAGTTGGAGCTTCTGGGCTATGCTTATCTGGGCTTGGAGTTCGGGATCTCGTGTTGCGGATCGCTGGGGCAGGTGGCTGCATTGCATGGACGGAGGACCGGACTGGCTTCCTAAGGCCCGTTCTTGCCGAGAGGGCCTGGAACGACTGAATACTGTGGCGGCCTTTCAGGGGTGTCCCGTCAATGGGACTAAGCGGGTTTTTATATGCGCTGACTGACGACCTGAAATTTGATATCCCCTCGGCGATCCCAGAACTAGATCCCGGACGACTCCCGCTTCTCGATGGGCCTCTGCTGGAGTCATCTGATTGGTGGCTTGATCCGGGGCGGGAAGACCTGCTTGAAGGTCGAGATGGAGTCCGCCTGGTGGCGGCAGTATCATAAAATGAAGCCGCACTGGCCTTTCCTCGAACAGAGGGTGAGGAGGGAAGTTGGGCGAGTGTCTCGACCGTTCTCTCCGCCAGCGAGAGTCTCGGCTTGAAGGTAGAGGTCCTGGCGCTGTCAAAGGTGGCTTGGCTATCCTGTTTCACTGGGGTGCCGAGCCGGTCTTCTGCTCCCATCGAGGCCGGAGCGCTCCCTTCCCCCAACCCATCTTCTGTTGCCCCGGAAATCCATTGCTGCGAGGGCTGGCGTTTTGGCGGGTTTCGGGCTACCGAGCTTGGTCGAGAGCTGTGGCCAGTCGATTGACTGTCAGTCTGCCCGAATCTTTGTGATTGTGCGACGTTCGGACTGAATCTCGACAGTCTGTTGGGGTTTGATGGTGTTTGGGCAAGTGAGGCGCGGGCCTGTGGAGACGAAACGGCGCGCGGCGTACCAGTGGCCGTTGGGCGGTTGGAGTTGGCCGCAGAGGCCAATTGGTCGCGGGATGGGGTCGCCCGAAGTTTGGGGTTTCGCAGGGTCCCGCTCCCGCTGGTTAGGGATTCCCGGGACGCTGAGGCTCGGATAGAGTTGGAGCGCGGGACCGGGAGCCGAGACGACGGCGTGGGAAGCTTTGACAATCGAGGAATTCCCGTTGTTTTGGGCTGTGATGATTCGTCCATTTTCAGATCTTGGCCGTTGGAAAAGGATAACGTCGAATTGCCGAAGGGGCGCTGGATTCGCGCCTATGAAGCTTGTGGGAACCGGTAGCTTTGTGGACAGTTGGGGTCGTAGCAGCGCACAGATTCCGCTCGCGTGTTGCCAGTGTTGAGAGGAACGCGTTTGCTGGGCGCGAGAGAAGGCGCAACGTTGGAAAGATGCCAGTTGTGAAAGTATGGAGGACGGACAAAAGCCCTGGGCTCGTCAGGAAGACGGCCAGATTCCCTTCAAATACGTGCTTTGGTTGGGCAAATAATGGAATTTCTCAGACGGAGAAAAAAAAGCTGATCCACAGCAGATCAACCGTCCAGCAGCGCGGGAATTGACTTCTCCCAAACGGGATCCGGCGCAGGGGCAACGGGCACTAAGATCGCAGTGGGGTCTGAGCGCTCGGCAGCTGGCTTCCCCAGCTTTCGGTTCTAGGCTCACCTTCCGATGGTGCTGCAATTGAATGCCATTTCTTTCCCTGTTTGCTTCTGCACTGAAGGTCCGAAAATACTCTGTTCCGGTATATGGGAGGATACTTGATCACCCAATCACTGAAGGTATATTTTATGAATAGCAGAGTTCACGGAAAATTCCCCATGGTAGCAGAACATAGACCTCTCTCCCCCCTACTCGTTCAAGTTTCGAGTTTTGTAATGTCTTCATGCCGTTGACCCTTACTCGCCGATCTTGTGATTTCACCTCACCTATTAGCCCCCGAAGTGGCGGACTGTCTAAGATGGAAACAGCCACGCGTCCATAGTTAGCTGGGTTTTCACATACCAATATCTGTAATCTGGAAGACTACGAATTGCATCCCAGCCCTGGTATGAATAGAACACAAACTGTAGCTGAACCCAAGTGATATCGAAGCTTGGCGATGCGTGACGAGAAAAGGGGCGTCTTCGGAGCAACCCTAACCCTGACCAGCTGACGCTCTGAAGGAACGCGTCGGAAGTGGAACTTCGAGCGCGGCGTGGCTTAAGCTCATGAAAAGTGTCCCGACAGCGTGTCGCCGTTTCGCATCGCGTTCGATTTCCCACCCCGACAGCCACCGCCGTTTGTCCCGTCTTGCCGTATGTAATTAGACCTACCGATAGTTCTTCTTCCGGCGGCCATATCAAAAATTCTGCATCATGACGCGCGCACGCCAAACCATCTCGATTGCGCTCCTCGTGAGCTCGGTACGTCGCACCAACTTTTTTTTTGGCGCCTATCTAGGCCGTGAAATACAAGAATCCTGGCTAATTACGATCGCTCCGCAGCTTTATCTCTCGCTCTACCTCGAATTGATCCCTCTGCCTCTAGCTGTCCAAAAGGACGTCGTTCCTGCTGTACGTTCTCCTCTCATCCCGAAGAAGACTCACCCTGGGTCTGGCTAACGTGAGGAAACACTAGCTGCCTCTCTGGGCCCTCGTCTCTTTCGGCGCCTGGCTCTTGTTTCGCCTCGGCTGGGGCATGTTGACGTTCCGCGATACGCCCGATGCCTACCACGAGTTGATGGAGGAGATTAAACTGGCCAAGGCGGACTTGAGGACGAAGGGCGTCGATGTTGACTGAACAGAGGGAAGCAGTGGATCATTGGGCAGATAAAAAGCATAGAACAGAGCTGTCTCCGCGTCAAGGGCCGGAGTTAGCATTACGCCGGCAATAGGGTTCCATGGCGCATTTAATACGACATAATGATAGTGAGATTGGAAGCGGTCAAACGTGGATTTTGGGCAATGTGGAAGCTGATACTGTGTTTTGACATCAATGTGCCTTTCAAACTCGCAGCAGGTTGCCTCTTTGTTGGCTCCAAGGGTGCCGTGCTGACATATAATGGAACCACCAAGCGCACAGAATCGTCAAAGTCATCATCCTTGGTTACGCCCGCTGTCCCCCCGCAAGTAGGCAGGCCACAATCCTGACCGCAGCCAAGGGTTCTTCTCCAGCCCTGATCAAATCATCAAACAATCGTGGGATATCGGATAGGCGCCCTTTCTCATCGCATTTGTGCCCTGGAGCGGTCAGTAAGCAGGAATGGAAGGTCCTAGGTCTTGGCTGGGGCAACTTACATTTGCCAGGTACGCCAACCAATACACCAACCCCAGCCCTCCCCTCACCGGTCCAGTCAAAACTGATCCGCCATTGAACTCTCAATACCGACGTACTGTCCTCGTCGTCACTATCTCCGCCAACCAGGAGTGGAATCTCAAACTCCATACTTGTTCTCCCCATGAAAGGCAGCAAGTCCGCCGTGTCGCGCTTACCGCTATCCTCTTTCCCCGCGACGTGGCTGTCCTCATCATCATCCTCATCGTCTACTCCTCTCCTCCGCCGCTTTTTCTTCTTCCTTTGCTTTATCCTCCCTACTAGCCCCTCTAGTGCACTCCTACCACTTCCGAGCTCCCTTTCTAACACGCACCAAGCGCTAGCTCGCTGCGTTGCCAGTCGTAACCATTCGCCCATCGCCCAGCCCATGATGTTGACATTGTTGTATAGTCCGCTGTTCAGTGGCTGAGTTTTAGCAGAAATGCGGTCAATAAATGGTTGAAGTTCAGCTGCCGCGCTCGGGTCGAGTCGCGAAACAGATAAGTCGACAACAGCCATTGTTCGTGTATTCACCGTCATATCAAAGCGGGCCGAAAAGAGACCGCGTGGCACAGTTGATGTGGCGCTGATAGAGTGTTTCTGGTGAAGAGGGCCATTAGAATCGTCTGGGTTCGGGGTGGTTGTAATATGGGTTGTAAAAGTGAGAGGAGTGAACACTTGAAGATAAGGTAGGGCCTCTTCAGCGGACATTGGAAGCGGGTGGTGAGAGACTGGGGGCTCTTGTTCGGCTTTGCTATCTTTTGAGGGAAACAGCGTAGCTGGCTTGGTTGTTACTTTGCCAAAGGGCAAGAAGGCTATGGGGTCCAGGGCGGAGTGTAACCAGCTCGTGGAAGGGGCAGCCACGGGCTCCTTGTCTTGGGGCAGAGTGTGTCGGCGCAAGAGACCAAGAATATCTTGTTTGTTGCGGGGTGGCGATGACCGAGTATTCGAGAAACGCGTTTTGTTTAATCGCTCGAGTTCCCTGGCTGCGACGTCAAGGTCATGTTCCAGCTCGGCGACTTCGGCCAGCAAAGCGTCGCGCAGCTTCCTTTTCTCTGCATCCGGTCCAGCAGGCTGAATTCCCCGTATCTCCGCTGCCGAGAGACCCTGTGAGGGCCCCGGGCGGCCTGTTTTTGTAGTCTTGTTGTCTTTCGTGGGCTTGGTAGGAAGCCTAAAAGGCGGAGGGGGGTCATCACGGCCAGGAGAGCTGACCACAGGCGGGTTCTTCAGTGGCGAGGAACTCTTAATTTTCTCAGCCAACGCTCTATTCCGCCGAGGAAGTCTCGAAGGTGTATTGTGTATACCCGAGGGAGGAGTGCTGACGACGGGATCGGGTTGCTCCGGCGTCGGCGGCAGCTCAGGCTCTGGCACCACAGGTTCCGTCGTCTCCACGCCGGGAGGTGGTGTTCGACGCAATCCTTTGCGTGCAAAGGGGTTCAACATCTCCTCCTCGTCGTCTGGAGCAGGCGGTGGCAGTGGTCGCGGCTGGGGGTTCAAAGATCGCCTAAGTCCAAGTCTCTTAGCCGGGGACTTTAGCACGCTCTCGCTCCTACGTTGCGCGACACCACTAATATCCTCTTGTGACAGCCCATCTAGTGTAGCCTCTGCTGATCCCTCAGGTTGCGCCGCCGACTTTTGCACAGGGTCATGGTGGCCGCGACTGGCGGGGCGCGGCACACTTTCACGATCACGTTGTGATCGCTTGGGTGGGCTTGATCTTCGTCGCAGAATATCCGGGTTGTGTCTCTCCAGGCTTGCCTTTGTCGGAGACGCAAACGACGGTCGTATCGCAGCCGAGGCGGGCTGCGGAGGCTCGTCCTGAGGTGTTGTTGACTCTGCTGGGGGCTTTGGATGCACAGGAATCGAGGTGCGCGGTGACGTTCTGCGCCGTTTCGGCGCCGAAGTCTCCATAGAGGAAAGCTAGAGAGGTTTAGCTAGCCCCTCATAGCTAAATTCCTGCCGCTGCAGGAAATTCGAATGTGAAGACGCGTCAAATCGCGTAGACTGGTTCGCCGATTGTTGATCGTGGGGATGGTGGGGATTCTCGGTCGCAAAACATGGGCCGCCCGCTTGGACAACTGATTTGAACGGCAACGTAGCACGACCAAGAAGTTCAAAGCTTTGAAATACTGCAATTAGCTTCAGGAGGAGAGCGCGAATACATAATTACTATTGTCCACTACTGGAAATCAGTGCTTCCCTGTGTTTTGTCGATTCGCACATCGGGCAAAATCGAGCACGTGACCTTCCGCGTGACGCCTTCCGGTCGTCCAGCAGGTGGACCCAGGTCCCCGATGACGTTGGATTTTTTGCCCTCGGCTCAAATCAGCTCAATCCAATTGAAATTTCTCGTCCGAACCATCGGGGAGTTGGACCCTTTTCTGCTCTTGCTGGTGCCGCTGCCCACTCTTTTTCTCTCTTGCCAGCACTCTCCAGACTAATTGACCCCTGCTGCTACTGTGCAGTTCCCGAGTCCAAAGCCATGCGGAGGAGTATTTTCAACGCGCGATCGGCGCAATCACTCGCCAGAACCTTTGGCGGCCAGCAAGCGCGGAGGACGTTCGCGACTCCCAGCGCAAAGGGTTCACAGGAGCAGGCGTTTCCGCTGGGACCTTTCTATGAGGCAATTCTCAACTCAGCGCAGCCAATTCCCGACAAGAAGCCTGAGGTGCCGCCGGTAACCTCCAAGACTGCTCCTCCCTCCCCACCCATCGCCCCCGCCCCGAAAGACGTCCCGGCACCGGAGCCCGCCGCCGCTAAACCCGCCGCAGCCGCTCCTCCCCCTGCCAGACGTAGGCGCAAGCCCAAGGAGAATGGCAAGGCCAAGTCCGTCGAACCCTCCCCCCCTTCCCTCGGTTCCGAAACCGTGAACGAGTCCTCTAACGACGACCCACAGACCCGAGCCCGCGTCGTCTTCGGTTCCAGTCTAGCCGGTCCCGCTGAGCGCGCTGAACGTCTCGCTGCTATTCGAAGTCAGAGCCGCCTCGTCACTGGTGTCTTGGTGCCCCCACGACCAGAGGAACCCGATAATTGCTGTATGAGCGGGTGTGTCAACTGCGTGTGGGACCGATATCGCGATGACATGGAAGAGTGGGCGAGTGCCAATGCCGAGGCCGAACGGCGGTTGCGCTTGCAGGAGAGAGGGATAGGAGCGGCGGACGTGAGGGCAGGTGCTCAGGCGGTAGATCCGGGTGTGATGAGCATAGACGACGATGGGGGTCGCTCGATCACGAATTGGGATATGGGCGCTTCTTCTTCTCCCTCCTCGTCTCAGAAGCTTTGGGACGAGGAATTGTATAAAAATGTTCCGGTCGGGATTCGGGAGTTCATGAGGCAGGAGAAGATATTAAAAGAAAAGCACCTGCGCAAGGGGACTATGGGCGGTTAGCGCCCGTGTAACGAAATTCTTTCTGCATGGTGTCATTTTAGACTAGGAGATTCGGATGGGAGTAGGATAGACCTCTGTTAATACCACCACACTCATCATCACGGGGACCCCGTGTCACGGCCACGGCCAAGATAGATTTGGAATCGCATTCGGGGCTTCGGCGTGCTGATGGTTAGCAACGGTATCTAGAGCAGGAAACGCGGTCATGTAAGTGGATATATCGTCGCTTGCCTTCAGAGACATCGATCCGGTAGGTGTACTCAACCCCGACCTTCTTCCCCTGATTCAATGAGTCTAGAGGAATTTGAGCTACACCCTCCCTCTTCCCTCCCAGTGTAGTTTACTACATTGTGTTGCACCACGCCGCCCTCCGCCCTCTGTATCGGCAAATCTTCACTGATTATGTAGACTGGTTCAATATGCGTCACTCCACTCCCTCCGCTTTGCTAATGCCCTAATAGTCCTCTACTTGGTTGTTCGTACTACTTCTGTTGCTCTACTGACCACTCATCTGCTGCGCCGCGGCGTTCTTGTCGTGTTCATCGATGTCTGTCGCTTCCCAGGGGTAGCAGATCCACTCGTCACCGACGGTTCGGGCAGCCACGTAACGACCCCCCTCAGTCATCTCCTTGGGGAGAACGCCCTTCTTTTGCTTGTCCTTGTTCTATATTATCATCTTGTCAGCAACGCTAGATATCACACGGATCGGGGACCGCGTACATGGAGAACAAAAACGCTGAACTGGGCCTTCTCGCCGCCAAACTTCTCGCGCGCGAGCTCAACATCCTTCTCGAGCTCCTTGACGGCGTACTCGAGTGTGGTACGGGTGTCGTCAACCTCGTCAACGATCAGAATACGCTTGCCAACGAGGCTTCCCATCTCGCCAAGGGCGCTGAGGTCGAGCCATTGTGTGCGCGTAACTTTGGTCCCTGGCTCTTCGACGTCGGCGTCGTTGGTTGTGGCCAGCTGCTCGTAGAGCGACAGGCCTATGGCTTGGATGGGAATATTGGGGTTTCCGGGGCGCTTGAGGAAAGATCGCAGAATGCGTGCAGGAACATAGCCGCCGCCGCCAATGGCGATCATCAGCTGGGGGTTGACTTCCTCAAGGAGCTTGGGTGCAGCTTCTTGGCACAACTTGTGGACCTATATCGACGGTCTCTGTCAGTCTCATCCTCCTCGACCTGGGGCGCGCAGGAGGTGAGGTAACACACATCATTGTAGGTAACATAGAGCTTTTGAACCATTCTGGCTGAGTCTGGAGGGGCACACGAGTGCGCCGCGCGGGGGGGGGGATTGGAGGCAGGATGTATAGATGGTGGGGTAGGTAGGGTGTAGGGACCGAGCCAACCGAGGCAGAGGATAGCAAAAGGGCTCGCGCCGAGCAAGATGTGCGGAGAAAAGTGTGTCCCGGAATTACTATTTGTTTAAAAGACGATGACTTTAAACGGTGGGAAGTGAAATTCCAAAGTACAAAGGAAGGCGAGGGAAAAAAAGCTAGAACAAGCCCACTGTCTTCACCCCACCATCCGCTGGCTGCCGCCTAGAAGCTAGACCCCGCATCCATTGCATGGGATCCTTGGCGCCCCCGCGCTTTCTGGTGGTAGTTTGCACCTTGCTTTCGCCCGACTACTACTTCGTACTTAGGACCAGCCAAAGGACCCTGAACTTAAACGGCGCCTGTGCGGAGGCGGAGGTCGCCGCGTCCCATGCCGGAAATGGTCGGTCATTCAACATTTTCCAGTTCGCGCCTCACACCGGCACTCTAGCCTTATAGTGGAGACGGCTTGTGTAGGGTGTAACATGGATATGCCCTCCTTCCCACCACGAACGACACGAATTTTCAATTTTCAGATATCGATCCACTGCGAATACCGATCCCTGCCGTGATTAAGATTTCTTTCTCGCCAGGGCAACCAGAGGAGAGTGGAAGCGTAACGCCGCGCTCCCGTATTACTGATAAGTCTTGATACTCTGCCCAAAGAAATAATACTATCCGATTTGTTAATGTGAATTCGTGCTTTTTGAAATACGGGGACGTTCTACGGCTGAGAAGGGTAGTGTTTAAATGATGCATCAGGCCCGGTATGACGACAATCTTCAATCCGTGGTTGCGAGGAACAACACAGGATGCCTTCTATGGACTTCATTCCAAACATATACTCCCTATGTTGAACTGGTCATGGTACCATGGTGGAGTAGTTCTGTTCTGGGCAGGCCGTCAAGATGGTTAGGCGCCAGTGACTGCCACCCCACCGACGCTTCGAGATGGGACTTGTAAGACATGTGGATAGGCACGAAAGCCACAGCGCCACAGGTTGCGACACCCAAATAAATTTTCGAGGCTGTCAATGCCGCGGGCCGCGGATAGGTACACCAGAGACGTTGTGTCTCCGGCCCACTAGGTCTTTCAAAACAAAGCCCCTTTTAGCCCCTATTCCACAAGGCTAATGGAAGAAGGGACCCCCCAGCCTCTCCTCGAACAATATCTGCCTCAGCCTGTCTCGTCGCAAACAATGGCTTGTTCCGCCGGGCCTCAGTAAACGACGCAGCTTCGACGTAGGGCAAAGGGGCTTTTGTTGAGAGTCAAGGAACGTTTTCGAAGAGCCCTGAGCATTGTCGTCTATCGCCAGCGGTCGATATCGAGCCGGTTCTTCCGGCCTCGTTAGATAATTTTACCATTCTTTGTGTTTTTGTTCCTCGCCGTTGACCAACAAGTATTTGAGCTTGCTCTTGAACCGGCCGGCACCGGATCATTTCGTCACTATGACCATACTCCGACTCATTCCATATCGCCCACAAGTCTCCCCGGAAGAGCCGCCAAGCACTAGTCAAGCCGCGAAAATGGACGACTGGCCAGCAGACCGCAACGAGACTATGTCCCCCGCGTCTCCATTCACCGGGGAGAGCAGCCACCGCACTTCCTATGCCCCCTCTGGCCATAGCCCAGCAACCTCGTACACTTCAGCCATGCTCGACAGCCCCGGTCCGCCTCTGCTCAACAAACGATTGATCCAACCAATCACCATGCTCGCAGACGCTGTACGGACAGCCCGCGATGCCGAGATGATACATGCATACGATATCGGGGTTTGTGCCGCCCTAGAAAGTATGATAAAGTACTGGAGCACGCGGTCCGCACGACGACACGTCAGCAGTTCTGAGAAGCGGATCTTTCGGCGCGAGGCGCAACGACTGCAAGAGCTGATGGAGGATGCAAAGAAGGAGCTTGAGACAAGCCAAAGAGACCTGGCGACTTGGAAGAAGGAAGAAGACCGTTTGTGGCAGAAGGAAGAAGACTGGTTGCAGAAGCAAACATTACCTACACGTTCGAGGAGGGAGTGTGGGAAGTGCATGGGTGGAGAGCCGCAAGGGGGGGAAGTTGATGCCGACGTGGAGAAGACGATATCGGGCTTCGAGCACGTGAACATCCAGGGCTCGACCGGCTTAGGTGCTGTCGAGAGTCTTGTTCGGGATGTTGAGGCAAGAAATGCTGCGGAGGAGGAGACAAAGGGGTACTGGGTAGTGCTGGAATCACCACTGATGGACAGCGTCAAGGCGGAGAGAGGATGATTGCACGAGATGAGGGCACAATATGGTTTCGAGACGGCGTTCAGAAACGGGTTTTGTTTTTGTTACAGGGGGAACAGGAGTTTCGCGCCAAGTCTGGGGTGAACCTTTGCTCCCCTAATACCTGCATAGCGAAAGGGTCAGCTCGAGAGACGTCCTTTTGCGTGAGTGCATGGCTTGGATGGGAGAGCATGAGAGGCATGTGTTAGTGTGATGGGTCGGAGGAAGGCCGATGTATGATATCCGAATATGTGGGGTGTACTGTAAATAACCAACATCTTGAAATCGACCGAGTGTGTGCTGTTGCCTCAATCCACCCTTGGATCCGCCATATGGATCCTTTCTACAAAACTTACCTAGTCTATGTATCAATGTTCTTGATCTGTCATAAAAGACAAATGAGAAATAAGATACCGGGCACAGCGAATCCCTTCAAGATAGGCAAGTTGACACTTCAGTAACGAATAGAAGACATACGGAAATGAAAATGCCGGGAGCCTGTCATTTTTGAAAAGAACAACTCCTAAAACTCTAGTCAACTAAAGCATACTCATTCGTCGGTAGGGAAAAGGGTAGACTGGTAACACGTGCACATGCTAACAGAGGTATTATGTGACATAATGCCTTGGATAAACCGAGCATAAACTCAACGCTGCCGAATGATCTATTTGATCAATTCCAAGTGTCAAACAGATCCACTCCATACCAATCACAGTATATGGACTGAATTCCTAGCATTTCCAACTTCAAGATTAATATAAGGTCACAGTTGAGTCTTCTGTGTAAGTTCGGACCTTGCCACGCGAAGAACCAGGAATCTGTTCTACCCCGAGACTCTTGCTCAGTAACACCTCGGAACAAAAAGCACAGGGAAAGGACAGCCGGTTAGTTCCGCCGCACTGTCTGGCCTGCAGATTTAAAACTTGATCGACATCTTGATTGGGGGAAGACTGGGGATTACCATCTCTTGTCCGAACTGGTTTGTATGCAAGGGAGCACTCCCCTGCATGAAAATCAAAGTCACGCATCCCTTCAGAACAACGCAACCCAATCGCGTTGATGAAAAGAGCAATCCGGTTTGTCGTAAGAGGTCATGGAAAGAAGAAAATATCGGACTTGTTGATTGGCTGTGAGCAAACCGGACCCCCGCATCGTCCGCAGCTGTCTCCTGCCCTGCCCGCATGCAGCATCCCCATGCCGAGTGCACCTGCCCTGGAAACCGGGATTTCCATAGCACTTGAAAAAAAGATCGCTGTCTATCCCGTTGGGCACCAGCCATCGCCGCCCACCTCAATCTTCCATTTTCAGCTGTTCCGGTCCCCGGCGCATCGCGCCCCCGCTCTGCAGGCGAACATGGAGATGCTGCTGGATGAGCGGTTCTTAGGGCTGCAAACAGATCCGCTTCGCATCGTCGACCTGCCAAATGAAACATTGATTCGCATCTTTGAATTCGTCGAGGGATTCGACCCTCAAGACCCCGCGTCATGGATCAACCCCAGCAAGAATATTAAGAGCGTCCGACTGACCTGCCGCCGCTTTTGCCAGACCAGTTCTCACCTGCTCATCCGTCTCGTCCGTGTCCAGCTTAACAATAAGTCTCTCGCCCGCCTCGAGCGCATCTCGAATCACCCTACCTTGAGTCAAGGCGTCCGCGCTGTCCGCATCGCCCTCCACTTCTACTATCGAGAATTCTGCAAGAGCATCGTCAGGTTCCACACCTACAACCTGGAGCGGATGAATTACCAGGTTAGCTACTTTGGCTTGTACAGCTCTCAGAAGGACCCCGTGCTGCGTGAGCTTGAACGGCGGGCAAGACAGAAAGCGGATCCCGTTTTGCAGTCGTGGCTTCGCATCGACTTCGCCGATGATCGCTACGACAAGGAAGTGTCCGAAACACTCGAAAGCCGCCCAACCCCCGACCGCTGGTCCAACCTCGGCTTTGAACCGCACTTGATGCTCTCACGCTTCGGCAGAGTTGAGGGTGACGACCGCCACAGGTTGCGCTTCATCACAGCCCATCAAGACTACTGCCGGGGTTTTGTTGAGCAGGAGTTGCTAAGGGAAGACGCAAAGTTCTCAAAGGCTGTGGGAGCCGCCATGGCGAGAATGCCCTTTGCGCGAAGGTTGGAGTTTTATGATACAGATCCGGTCGGCGAGCCCCTGGAGAGGAAGTTGGGCAGATACGGGGTTTCGGATGAGCCAATCTACGAAGCGGCAGCACGGCCGATGACGGGCCGGGAGGCGAGGGGGGCACGTCTGGTGGATGGACTTGGTGGCAGTGCAGGACCGTTACATGACATTATGCTTGGGTTACCCGCTGCTGCTGGAAAGGCCGGAGCACGAATTGAGTGTATCGACATCCGCCTCTGGCATGTCAGCCCCCAGACGTTCGACGCATTTACCGCGGACGAGGAGTCTCGGAAGTCCATTTCAGCGGCAACTCAAGGTCTCAAGGAATTTTCTTTCCGCCGCGACACCGAGGACTCTTTTGGCTACAGAATGGTCCTGGGTCCTTTCCTCGACACGCCCAGCTTGCGGGTGCTTAACTTGGATTTCACAAAATCAAGCAATGGATACGGAACGGCTACGGAGCCGCTTGGGGAAGCCATTGGTGAAGTGCTGACACTTCGATCTTGGCCCAATTTGAGGGAACTACACCTGCGAGGCATCAACTTCACGTTGCGGGAGATCGAGAAGTTCGCTACAGGGTTAGAGCGGCCCTTGCAACGCCTAACACTGGACCGCGTTTGCTTGCTCGGAGACGCGGATACCTGGGCAGATGTGTTGGACAAGTTGTACAACAAGTGCACGGGAGAGGTTGTAATCGACAAGCTGTTTGTAAGGGCAGGTGGCATCGTCGTTCTCGAGCCCGGCTTGGCTGAACAGTTTATAAGGGGAAAAATCCATGTGAACCCTTGGGGCTGACGGTACATCGGGTGCGATTAGCTGGTCACAAACGATAAAGAAGAATGTGGGAAATAGGCCTCTGCGTCTCGAAACAGAGGTGAGGTTTCTAGTTATACATTATTCCCCCACAAGAGCTACATTATAGTCTGGGATGAATCCTGATCGGGCCACTCTGCGGCTCGGTCCCGAGCGGCGGTGATCGGCATCGGAACACCGGCGCCCAAGGCCGCCTACGCAACCCACCGAACAACCAACTGACCCAATCCCAGGGCGCCGTTCCTCGCACCTGCAGCATGGCCGCGCAATCTCACGGTTTCAAAAGTCTTTTTGACTCCGTCCATCTGCAGCGAGCCACGCGTTAAATATTGCCGGATCACGCTGATCTGACGCTGGTCCACCGCACCAGGCACACACCAATGCAGTTACCCCAGCGCCCGGGGCTTCGTCCACAAGCCGCCCACCAACCAGCCGAATCCTCCCCCAACGCTGGTCCGAAGCGAAAACGGCGCCACAGCACAGTGCATACCGATGCAATGCATGAAATCATTGGTCGTCGGCGTTGGACATCCTTCTCCCTAGCATGTCTTGTCTACGATTAAAACTCGTCTTGGCCCCTCTAGGGATAGACGTTCCCGGGCTTGGCTTTTCTTCCCACTGTCGCTTGTTTCCTTGAGCAGTTTTTTGCGTAATTGCGATCGATTTTCTATCGACGGATAAGACTGGACGATATGGATTCTAGGTACAATACCATTGCGCTGCTCGTCGGTATGCTAATGATCCATCCACTTACCCATCCACCCACCAACACTACATCTCATTGATTTTTTTTGGTTTTGATCAATTAGAGAGGCAGGTCGGACATTGGTAAAAAGACGTTTTACTGACAAGAGATATATACTCTAGCCTCGGCGGCCGTTGGGGCAAACGCCCAGTTTGGCGGGTATGGCGGACCAAACGGGGGAAATCCGTTCAGTGGGTCCGGATCGGGGTCTGGGCCTGGCTCGGGAAGCAATGGCTTCGGCTTTGGCGGTGCCCAGTCCGGGCCGGGTTTTGATATCGACGCTGCGCTCAAGGCGCGGGCTATCCATGGGGTTCTGGGCGCCCTCGCCATGGTGGTGTTGTTTCCTGTTGGTTCCATCTTCATGCGTGTCATCCCTGGGAGATTTGCACTATGGGCGCACGGGTTGATGCAGCTGATTGCGTATACGGTGTATATTGCGGCGGTGGGGTTGGGGATTTATCTGGTTAGGACGGTGCGGATTCCGAGAGGAGGAGATCTGGTAAGTTTTTAGGTTTTTCTGTACCTGGGTTAGCGGATGGATGCACAAGGAACTGACATTGGAGGGCTTAGATATCAAACCCAAATACGAGCTACCATCCCATCATTGGCCTTGTCGTCCTGGCCTTCCTTTTCCTCCAGCCCATTCTGGGCATTATCCACCACGCCAGGTTCAAGAAGACTCAGCGCCGCCAAATCTGGTCGTACCTGCACATTTTCAACGGCCGCATCTTCATCACGCTCGGCATTGCCAATGGCGGACTGGGCTTGTGGATGGCAGGTGCTTCGGACAGGTTGAAGACAGCGTATATTGCTGTTGCGGCGGTCATGTGGGCGTCGTGGATGCTTTCTGCTCTCTGGGCCGAGTGGCGCCGGTGGAAGAACGCAAGGATGGCTCGGGCGGGGATCCCAGGGAGAAAATTAAGTGATGGGAATCCGGCATTCTATGTAGAACGACGATGATGGCTTGGATAGACAGGTTGGAAAGATGGGTATTGATTGATGGCAGTGTGTTTCCGGAAGTGATGACGTTTGATGCTAGGGAGTTTGGTGGTACAGAGAAAGGAGTCAGTTGTCTTGCTATCGATGAGTATGAATGACTTCACGAACACATGTACTTGCCTGCATTCACAGCATATGACGCTGAGGTCTCGGTTTGACCGAGGGGCGGTTTGTTCTGATCTGTGAAAACTAGTAGGCAGTCATTTTTGATTGTGATTCAGAAGGTCGTCCCATGCTGACGATGTCATACTTCTTCTGACCCATTGAAAAGGCAAGCACGACAGGGAACTTGAGACGCTGCAATTGAAGCTCACAGCAGTCAGGTAGGTATCTAAGAGCAATTGTCGGGATGGAAGTTTTATATAAACAACGGAAATCTTTTTTTCTTCTCCTTTGTCCACGATGATCCACCACGCACGGGGGCTTGACCAAGGAGTCTTTCGACAATCCTATAAGTCGGTTCTGTTCTGTAAAAGATGGTGCCCCACTTTCCACTCCACACACACAAGGGCGGAGCCAGAAATTCTTCCCTCTACAACCAATTTGCACCGGTTAGCCCGACGCACCAGCAATCCCCACACAGCCCCCCCGGATATGCCCGCAGCGATAAGTTATCCGGTCTCTCGCCGCTCGCCCTCCAGGTGATGGCGGAGCTCAAGATGCCCTCGTCCGTTGAGATCGGGGCCGTGCCGCTAAAACCGCCCCCAAACCAAGCAAATCAACCAAGCCAGTCCGACGACGACCCCCATCAGCCGCAGGCAGCACCTGTTGACGACCTCCTGACTTTGGTCATCACTACCTCCCCGACACCTTCTGCGCCATCGACGGAGCTGCTCTCGGTCATAATGGACTCGTTCAAGCGCTTCTGTCCTGGGTTGGCCAGCTGCCGGGTGATTCTGGTCCTCGACACATTCGACCGGATCGCTGACGCGCCACGCCTCAAGAAAGGCCATGTGACGGCTGAAGGCGCCTCCAAGTATACAGAATACAAGGAGAATGCCAAGCAGTTGATTCTGAGCGAGTACGGTGTCGATCCCGGCAAAGGAGGAAGTGGCAGCGACGCATCCGAGCTACTTGTCACAACTGGCGATGCTGAGTTCGGGTCTGATCTCTACGCCCAGCAGACAAATTCGGTGCCGCTCACCATCACTCGCACCAGGAACGGTCGTGTTACGTTCATCGAACCGACGCAGCGAGTTGGTTTCGGCCTCGCGGTACGATCTGCTCTGCGTCTCGTAAAGACAAAGTACGTTTGGATCCAACAACACGACTGGTCACTTGTGTCAGATATTCCCTTAGGCGAGCTGCTTCGTCTCATGCAGCAACAACAACCTGGATCGGACGATGATGAAAATGTCATGACTACCGGAGACAATAAGCAGGTCCTCACGGTTCCGATCAAGTATGTTTGCTTCCCGTCAATACGCATGGTCAGCTACGCGACGTCTGACCACGTAATGCTATTTCCTGCCCTCCGCGCCTTGACAAACTTGCACAAGCAGAAGTTTTCGATGCCTCCCAACATCCAAGGAGAGAGGGTCAAGATTCCGCTCACCCCGCTGTTCTTTTGGCACGACAAGCCGCATCTGGCTGAGACGGAGCATTACCTGGCCAAGGTGTTTCCTCACCGGCGGGCAATGCCACGGGGCGCATTTATTGAGGATACGGTTGGCCACCGGGCAAGGAATGAGATGAAAGATGGGCAGTGGAAGAAGTGGGCCTGTTGGCTGTATTATCCAGACGAAGGAAAGCAACTGTGTGTCAAGCATCTGAAGGGGAGGACATATAGAGGCGCTGAGGCGGAGCTTGCTCAGAAGCTAGAGAGGATGAAACTCGGTGTGGTAGCAGGGGAGGAGTGAATCAGGCAGGTATTGTCACATAGAACCCAGCGTTTCGAGCCGGTACCTACGTAGGGGAGAATTGTGCATAACATTGGCCTAGAATAGTGGCAGAGCGTATGATATCCCCTTGTTACCTAGGTAGGTATGTAACATCTTGTTCTCTACAGGATTTAACAACGCGTAATACAAGCTAAGGGCGGATTTTCAACCCGAGAATTGTTATCGTCCGGGCACGCGATGCTAGCCAAATCTATCTCCCTTGGGACTTGTGGCGTGTCGAAGGGGACACGGCAGCGCCAATGACGAAGGGCGCCACAAAAACTGGAAATTCGGGCTGCAACAGGTGGGTGGAAGTCAGTCAGCACTGGCTTGCTCGCTTAGCTATCCTGTATTGCCGGCTAGCCAAGGTTAATAAATGCCCACTGTAGATTTGATGGGGGATAATGGAAAGGCTTAGCTCTCACCAACAGCAAGTTGTTTTCCTCCCCACCAAACCAAGACACTTTTTATCACATTGTGATCCTGGCAAGCCTCGAAAGTTGTCCCGGCAAACTTGTGGATCAGATCCTTGACGAGTTATGTGGTCACCACATCAGCACGGCCATCTTCAGAGACAACTTTCACGGCTACTACTGGGACGACCTAGATCAAGACGACACAAATCAAGAGGGAAACCTCGCGGCTCTCGCCAAGCTCAACCGCACATGCAAACAATTCCACCCCCTCACTACATGGCGCCTCTACCACGGTCTCGGAGGCACAACTATTGAAAACGGGACTGGGGCCGAAACTGAGCTATTTATGATTGCAGGGGGGGCGTGGGGGGCGATACCTGGTAGACCGACGCTGGAAGACGTGCGGGTGCTCGAGTTGATCCGCCCTCGGTTGGGCAGGGATGGGTGGAACTACGTGGCGTTGTTCAAGTTGTGGCCAGGGGCGAAAAAGCTGCGTTATGAGTATGGCAGCGGGGAGTTTTGGGGGCCTTACGATGGGATTGGTCCAGTGGAGGCAGCGACGGCGGCGGCGGTCGAGTATGCTCCTGAGCCGGAGAAGTTTGAACTGGTTTTTACCAAGGATTTGGTGGGTTGGTTGATGGCAGTGGCAGAGGCGCCTCGAGGTTGGCGAAACGAGATCATTAAAGAAAGGATGAGCCAGTTAATTAAGGCCCTGGAAACGTCGGTGGCCAGAGGGGTGGTATGTGAGATTTTGGACGGTGGATAGGGGAGGACCATGTACAAGGGAAGAGAGCAATGATGGGCTCTTTTCACTGTCAAAATTGAACGAGTACCTATGGAAGTAAACTAGGAGCATCTGGCCAGTTTGTTCTTCGAGCAACTGATAGGAGGGAAAAAAATACTCAAAGCTTTTGCGAAATCACACTGTAAACAGACGCCTTATCCGCCGCCAGACTCTTGGTGAAGCTCTGCGCCATCTCATGCAGCTCTTGAATGGGACCCGTCACACCGTCGGGGAAGTTCTCTTCAATATTGAGCCGCACCTTGTGAAACCAGTGAATGACCTCGCGGTTCGACGGAAGCACCCGTATATCGCGAACCTTGCAGCCAGCCTGCTCGATGGTCTGGCAGAAATATTCCGGAGACTTGCGGTTGCCGCAGGCGAGGCGGTCGGCTTGGTCGGGAATGGGGGGTCTATACTTGTTAATATCTACCTGTTTTTCGTCAGTGTCAGTTCACCACCTTTACAAATAATTATATATAAAAAAAAAATAGGCAAGGAGAAGGAGATACCTTGTAAAGCGTATCCGAGATCAACAAAATTCCCCCCTTTCGTAGCCGCTGTACGACCCTCCCCACTGAGGCCGCAAACACCTCGGGCAGAAAATGCGTATACACGCCCCGCACGACTACCAGGTCATAGGGGGTTTCCGGGTCGGGAAGCAGATCGACATCCTGTCCGTTGCATGAGAACAAATTGATTTTTCCCTGGAGGTTCTCGGGAAGATTCTCGGCGCAGTATTGGAGCTGTCGAGGCGAAATGTTAATCGCATCGATACGGACGTCTTCGTCGGGAAAATGCACTTCCGCTAGACGGCGGGAGATGTATCCCCATCCACAGCCGAGGTCGAGGATTCGCTTTACAGAACCGCGGGTTTTGGCGGAGGACAGAAGGCCAGAGAGTTCAAGTTGGCGGTCGAAATGCCGGAATTCAGAAGGCCCGATCGAACCCACCACGGGACCGGCGGCCAGCTCGTCCGAAGAGAATAGTCCGAATTGGAAGGAGAGGTTGTCTGCGCCTAAGGCCTTGTGCCACATCTCCGGAGGGTCGTCATACGTGGATACTACTTTGTCATGGTACCTGTCGATGCGGGAGGTGGTGATGCTTTGGATCTTGGGGTGGAGGGAAGTAGTCATTTTGAAGTTGACGGGTTGTTTTTGTAAAAGTGGTAAAGGCTTTGTCTTTGATTGAGAAGAAGAAGAAGAAGAAGAAGATGATGAAGAAGTTGAGGTTGAAGGAAAAGAAGAAGGTTCTTCAACTTGGTTTGATGAGTCCTTGTGTCGAAAAGATGGTGATCCAAACACCTCATGGACGAGCGACAAGAGGGCCTTAAATAAAAGAAAGAACGCAACAAAAACCCGTGGGTCCGGTGTCTTGTCACTGACGAGTGATATTTTGAACATGGTGATGCCGCGTTGCTTTTCCAGAGTAGGTAATGAATCAATATTGTTGACATCAACTACCTAAGATAAGAACACCAAGGAGGCATCGCCGGGTTAAAAAGACGTTTTGGATATCAAGTGAGTGTTAGACAACGACGCCATAACTGCGTCAACATGACCGGGATACTACTGAGGCGGTGTAGGTACCTAGGCAACATGGTGGTGACGGCAGAGCTGAAAATTGAAACATGTTGACCGCCGTCATTGACCACCAGCCGAGGTATATGGCCCGGCTTAAGGAGTGCCAAAAGGTCATTTCCAAGGGGGAAACTGCGGGCACTGGGATGCGCCACGGCCGAGTCCCAACCGGGCGGCGGTCAGGAATTTTTCTTCCGGTGGCGGTTTTTCCCGCGCCTGAAATTCCCGACGGCAGCAGCCAATGTATGCACGACGACACACGGCATGACACGAGGAACACACAGCTGTTTATCCAACACCGCCTCAACGAACCAGCTCAAAACACTGCAAAATTTTCATACCAGATGTTCAACCGAGGGATCAGTGTAAATCGACCTAAAGATGGATCACGTCAATATTCTGAAGCAAAACATGGCCCAGTTTGGCATCTTTGTGCTCACCGACAGTGACCTCATATGTCACTCATGGACAAGTTTGGGAATTCTGTCCCATCCGTCCAGTCTCTCTCAAGGCCAAGGTCAAGATTTGAAAGGAAAGGGGGGTTTTTGATAAATAAGTATCTCTCTGGGGCTTGTTCTTGCCTTTGTCGCTGTCTTGAAGCAAGACTATCTCTCTATCATCAAGCACACTGTCACCTTTTACCATCAGAATACCATACCCATTCCCCTCCCCTCAAAATGGCACCAAACGCTTTCTCGGTCCCAACAGGCACTGTCTTTTACCTCCCTCCTGTAAAGACACAGCTGCCCGAGGCCTGCAATGCCAACTGCAAGCACCCTGACGAGGTGAGCGATGGGATTGCCCGTCCGTACCTCATCGAGTACTTTGGCGACGAGGAGCGGGCCGACCGCTATCTCCGTCAGCGCATCGCCCATTTCGGTTGCATCTGCTACCCTTACGCGGGCCCGGATCGAGCCCAGAACGTCAACAACCTCATGATCCCCGTGACGCTTTACGACGACACATTCAGCAAGCCTGGCATCCAGGAGAGCATCACGGCCGGAAAAGCCCTCCACGATCGCTGGTGTGACGTTTTTCGCGGTCAGCGTCCTCCATCTGGGAAAGATAATGCCGCCTTCACCTTCGTCTATGAGGCGGTTGAAGCTGCTGCCGCGCAAATGACGCCCGACCTCGACCGCCGCGTTCGCCAATCTTGGCTGGACATGGCTGACAGCCATCTCGATGAGGCGGTCCTTCGTAACAGCGGCATCACCCCCAACATGGCCGAATATCTTGAGAAACGCCTCACCAACGTTTACGGATGGTGGTTGACCATTCATGTGGAATACGCTAAGGCCATTGATCTTGGTTCCCTGGCTGCGACCGACCCGGATATCCTACAAGCTCGCATTGCCTCCATTAACCACATCACCCTGGTCAACGACCTGTATTCCTTCCCCAAGGAACTTGACGCAAAGGAGGCCATGAATGCCATTTTGGTGTTGATGCGTCTGGAGGGTTATGACCTCCAAAGTGCCGTCAACAAAGTCGTCGATCTAATTCAAGATGCTGAGAAGCGATTCATTGACGCCTGCGCCAGGATTCGTGCAGGACCTCTGGGTGAACATGCGGATGTGCGCGAGTATCTTGATGGTATTGCCTACCTGATGACGGGTAATCTGCGCTGGTCTCAGCTGTCGCCTCGCTACTTTGGTGACCAGCATGATGGTAGCATTGTGTACGAGGGGAGTGTGACGATTACTCCCAAGCCGACTTGCCATACTCCGGCGGCGAAGGTTTAGGTTTGTCTGCAGTGTAGCTTCATAGCTATTATAGGTATTTATCTATGTACCTAGATGGCCAAGAATGCCACTACAAGTAGAATAGAATGGATCCAAATGGGTCCAGTATTAAAGACATCAACCAGACGCGCGTGCATCTTTTGACCGAAATTGGTAACATATCGCATGTCCAACGAGACGCAGCAGTCGAGGTCCATTCTCGGAGTCGCAGAGATGATGCAATGATCGTCAGACTGTATTCATTTCCCATTTCCCCATTGCCTCTCTCACTCTCATAGTCCTTGCCAAAAAACCAGGCACCGCAGTTATACACACCACACACGAGACATTACGGTTATACACCAGACCTTACTTTAGGTTCTCAATGCACATGAGGGCATGGAGGGCCCTTTTTTTCATTCTTGATTCGAGGCCCATCACCTACATAGGTAGGTGGGTACCTAAGGTAGATGCATGTAAAAAAAAAATCTCTCTCTCTATTCAGTTTTTAAACGTAAACTGACCAGGACATCTAGCAGCAACAGTAGTGTTTAGCCATCAATGTCGCACCTGTCCTGTGCTGTCCTGTGCTGTCCCGTCTCATCCCATATCCCATCCGGTCCTGTGCCGTCTCGTCCTGTCCCGTGGCCCTTCAAAAATCTTTAGAATCTTGGAATAGATAGATAGATACCTTGATACCTAGATAGTAGATAGATAAGTAGGTAGGTAGGCCATACCACAAGTGGGCAGGTACCCTGCCTACCTACCTACCTACCTACCTACCTACCTACCTACCTAGATATAGGCACGTAGGTGGTAGGTACATAGGTAGGTAGGTATTAGGTGGGTTTGGGCTTGGGTTTGGGTTTGACGTGCATGGGAATCCTACCTTATCCTTATCCTACCCCCGAACGCTGCACGACGCTGCACGGCACGACACGGCACGGCATGTCCGTCCGTTGTGGGTAAACCCGGTAACGACTATCTAACCGCGCGATTGGGTTTTCCTGATTTGGAAATTTTTAGCATTTGAGGCTTTTTTTTTTTTGGTCTTTGGCGGGATCGAGATGAGGAGGAGGAAACGTTGCAAATGGATGCAGGTGGTCAGTGATGATGTTATTGACCTGTGCGATGGTGTAATGGTTTGGTGTTCAGATTGGAGCGGTATTGTTTGGAGTGGGTGGTCTAAACTGAATACATACGATGCAAACACGGCCACACCAGCAAAGTAAAGAAAGGACTGCTATTAAAATATCGGTATCGAGCATCTGAATGCCTTAAGGCCCTGAATCTACGTATTCCCATCAAATCCCACACACGCTCAAAGTTACAGAATATATGAAAAGAGTTCAATCTCCTTCCACACCCTAAAATTTGAGCTACAGTTTCCCCCAACAAGGCTTGGCCCCTGGATTCAATACCACTCACCATCGCTCTCGCTGCCGCTGTCGCCGTCGTTGTCGCTGTCGCTGTTGCTATCATCCACTTCCACTTCCTCCTCGTTCTTCTCCTCCTCTTCTTCCTGGCCCTCCACGTTCTCCACATCAGCAGCCAAAAATTCCGCTTCGTCCTCCGCAATAGCCTCGTAGTAATCGCTGCTGTTTTGGCGGACGGTTTCCAGTACCAATTCTTCGAGATCCACCTCGAGTAAGGGATTCAGCATATCGACACCGTTGATGTAAGCGTGGGCCCGGGAACAGTATATGCCATATCCGTGATGGAAATGGAAAACCTGTGATCGCTGTTCAAAGTCCATGAAGCCGATCTCAGCATCGCGAGGTTCCTTGATGAATTTGTAGGGGCAGTCGACGGCCCGAAGCAGATCCAGTATTTCGGTCCAGGTGCCGGCTATCAGTTGGACGGAAGCCAGCTCGATAATCTCAAACGGTTGGTTGGTTTTGCAGAACAGCGACCGGAGCTGCTGGTCTGTGAGTTGAACACCCATCAGGCTGATCCGCTTCAGGTTTGGTCTTGGCTTATACGACAGTATTCTACCGACGGCTTCGTATGGACGGATGGTCTTTGTCCAATGATTTGTCATGTCGACATGGTGCATGACAACCTGTTCAAGGCGCGGCGCATTGAAGAACGGCTCAAGGAAGTCCTCCAGGTGGCCTCGCTGATATATCCACTGCCCGTTCAAACTCTCTTCCGCGGCGAGACAGAAACTCTCCATTTGGGACAAGGCTGGCTGCACATCCGGAACGAGCCCGTGCAAAGCTTCCCCTATGGCGGCAGGAAAGTATCCATCGTCATCATAGCGGTTTTGGTCTGTAGCAGGAAGGAAGATGCTGACGGCGTTGGGAAACCTGCCTGCGTTTCCGAGTGCACACAGCATGCGAGCCAAGTATGGCCCAAAGTATGCGTCGTCATCGAAATTGATGCCATAGACTAGTGGCTCTGGCTGCAACAAGAACCCAGACTCCGCAAGGGCTTCCAAAGGTCGCTCTTCAATGTCGTAGAAGGGGAGTCTCTTTTTGGGCCCGTTCTTGATATCTAGGTCGTTGAATTGCATCTCCAACGCAAAGGGCATCTTCGCCACGGCCGCAGCGACCCTCTCAAAGAACCTTTCATTCTTCACCAGGTGCCTCTGTTGCTTGTACAGCCGGCGATACTCTGCATGCTGGGCCTTGATGAAGTCCCAATATGCCTTGTCCTTCTCCTCAGGTTCGGCGGACCAATCTTCATTAAAGCACCGGCCGCTTAGGTCCATCCAAGAAGAGGTAATGGGCCCGAACACGCGGTTGAGGCCGCAGACATTGTCGTACGCGGGAGGGTCGCGACGTTGATGCCACATCAACTGCCTTTTGTACTCCCCGTTATCGCCCAACTCCCAGTCAAGGAGGCCCTTGCAGCAGTGAATATACCGCTCTAGATCCGTGGCAATCGATCTTTTGTACATGGAAAGCTCGAATCGCACCGTCCGAACTGACCTGCTGAAGATGGGATGATTGGCAATGGCCTCCAGCCGAGTCAGCGAGGACAGTTCCGGCGTGACGCGTACTCCGGGAATCAGAAAAGAGGCACCCGTGTGGTAAAGGCGCCGGCATGTGAGCCGACAACTCTTGACAGTTTTGATGGGAGACAGGTCGTGTGGGGTCATGAGCTTGAAAAAATACTCGAATATCTGCCTGAGTAGCTCCTCGGGGAGGCTGAGGAGAGTGAGGCGCCTGGCTCCTGGGCGGGAAAGCCGACCAAGGAGTATTCGGGTTTGACGGATTGTTTCGCCAGTCTTGGACCGGGCTTTTGCGAGGTCATTTGCAATATCATCTAGCCTCATGGGTGACAGCCCCGATGATTCAAGGCCAGGGCGGATCAAGTCGGCCCAGTCTGGGCCACACCTGGCTTCGAGATCCCGTACTTTTTGTACCTGGTAGCAATCGAAAAAAATACCGATATCGTGGCGGCTACGGTAATCGGGGTACACCCTCCTCCCAGCGAGGTAGACCACGGCGATTTGGCGTTCTGTGAAGTCGGCAAGGTCGTTCAGCTCTCGAAGCAGGCCGTGAGCTGCAGCCAGTTTATCACGGTCGAGTTCCGTGAAGGATTTCTCAATGTTCTCGAGTAGATCGTTATACCAGCAGGGGGAATTGTCTGGAGTCTTGTATGTATAGCGCAGCCAAGCACGGCGAAGGCGTTCAGACTCCTCGTCATCATCGAGGAAATGATCGGGAACGCCCAAAAAACCGCTGGGAGGGCCCAACCGGAGAATCTCATAGTCCCAAAAATTATCGCGTTCTAATCGATCCATGTTGAATGCACAAAGAAGGCCCCGAAGAAACCACGGTCGAATTTGGCGATGGGCAGCTGGAGAGGAGGAATTGTCGAGGAATTTTTGCTAGGCCAGGTATGGTTGGTCTTTGGGCAACCAGTCCGCGCCAAGAGAAGTCCCAAGGCGCGATCGACTGTGTGGGGCCATGTCAGCAATCCAATCGCCGGGAAACTGTTAGCGGGGGTCTTTCCTGGGACGCCAGCAGCTGTCTTTGCGATGCCCAAACCAGCTCTCCAACTATTGTAAATAGATGCTAGGTTCGAGCTCTTGGGTTATTAGGGCACTGGATTTTTAACATAAACGTCTTGAACTTTCTGTATCAAGGTCTTGATGACTGGCTCGCCTGTGCAATGTCCTCAACAGATTTGTCTAGGGCGATTCTGTGGCTTGCCAAGCTTCCACCAACTGGTTACTGCGAGAACCATCAGGGGTTGGACTGTGCCATGCCAGCTTGACAATTTGGGAGGGGTTTTTTTTTTCATTGACATAACAACGAAAGAAATCAGGGAGGGACGTCAGAGACTGAGAGTAAAGAACTTCAAGTTCTCGTTAGGAAAGGCCAAATCTGTCATTGAACTTCGTTTCTAACTCAACATCATAGCTTCACCACATTTCTGAATCCCAATAGTTAACGCTGGATATTCCGTATTTCTTAGCGCACTCTATTCTCAGGGAATGCTCTTCCCTCTATTGCTAGTGAAAGGCCATTTCCGCCGAAGAGAAAGTCAGCCATGGGTGGTGAGTGTGCGCTTCAAAGCGACCCGCCGTGTGCGCCGTTCCCAAGGTGTTTCGCTGCTCGTGCCATAACCCAAGATCCCCTCAAATGCTCCCCAGCCAGTCCTTCCCCGCCCCGTAATCCATCTATTCTCCTCGCCTACCTATTCTAGTCCACAGAGGTATCCGTAGGCTTAGCCACAGGTTTACCTACATGATCGCCCTTGATAAGAACCTTGAGGGCAATTCCCACCGCCGAGAACTCTCGCCTAAGTGCCCTGAGCCCTCTCGGATTGCGACCCCATTCTGTCCAAACCGCATACGCCTCTTTATCATTCCAGTGATGTACATGAAAGACCAGGCGCTTCACTGATGGCCGTCTGCTCTTGAGAACCGGCGCCAGTTTTCTCAGACCATGGACCACGGCCGCTTGAATATCGGCCAGGCGGCAGGTCCAGGATGGAATCTTAACAACCTCATCCTCGCCATCTAGTATCATCGCCTTGGTGTCGATAATCACGGGGAGGCGAAGATCGGGTTCGGTGTACTGCCCATACCAATCAATCAAGCGGAGCTCCTCGAGCTCGGGTGGTAAATCTTCAACCACCCGGTTCAGTGATTCCCCATGATCATCCGCGCATTCGACCACATAGTTACATAAATCCGCTGCTTCGACTATAAATGTGCGTTCGTTGGCATCGCGGTCGTACGGGGGGTCGAGAGAGCAGCGGGGACCGCCAAACATCTTGGTCAGCATCTCAGGGGGCCCAAACAAGGCCTCCCATGTAATGGAAAGTTTGTTCAGTCGGAGCAGCGCCTTGAGGCCATGGAGCCCGTCGTACCCGGGAAAGGCAACCGCGTTCATTTCTTGATTCATACGAAGTGGTAAACTAAGCTCTTCGAGGTGTTGCCATAACGCACCCAACCCCAAGAGTCTATTTTCCAGCTCATAGATCGGTTCTGTGACCTCGCTGTCTCCATCTGCGTAAAGAGTCAGGGAGGTAACGTTGTCCATCGTCATTATGCGTTCGAAGCGGCGGCCCTCAAGAAACAGGCTCAGGGGGAGGTGGATTTTCTTGCTCCGGGTGCTGAGACGCTTAGACCAGTGGATGGGTAGCAGATTTACTGCTTTGGTCAACTCCTTGGCAGCTTGGCGGTTTATTTCTGGTGGAGTGGAACTGTATACCATGGACTTCAGCGCCTCAATGTAATCGCCAAGCTCGGTGCCTCCGTATTCAATGTCCGGAATTCTCTTCAAGCCGTCGAGGTAGCTGAGGAGCGAGATGTGGTCGAGTCCATCGAGTTGCTGGATATTCGATGGCTTCAGCAGGTCGGCCGCCTTGTTGAACTTCAGAGCTGTGCCTCGAACCAACTCGCTTCGAATCAGTTCGGTGTGCTGGATGGCATCGGCATGGGGCACGACATCGAGATGAACAAAACCGCTGCGGAGCTTGTCGTTCGAAAGTGCGAATTCAACGGTAACGTCCCGAAGAAACGGGGGCGGCCAGCATGGGCTGACTGCCAACTGTTCTTTCGAGAGCTCACCACTGTGGGTTGTCTTTGGGAGCGTGACATCGTTTTCAATCCAAGGATCTATGTCATCCAGGAACCACCTCCACAGTGTGTGGACTGAGCGGTTTCCTGCCCCTAATGGAGGTTCGCCCAAATGAACGTCCAGGCTCTGTAATCGAGGAACTACGCACAAGAGGGAGGCCAAGATAACAGAGGTAAACGACGGCAATGATGTCCTTTGACTGTAGCCAACAAGGTGAAACCATAGCAACATGTGCTGGGTCGGTTGATCCGCTTTCCGGCGGACGGCGCGGTACGTGTCTGCAAATACCACATCCTTCCAGAGCGATTCGGTTTCTGCTCTTGTTTGGTCATCCTTGAGCGGCACCGCGCAGATAAAGTGTCGGATTAGAGCACGCTCTGCAGGTGTAGCCACGAGCTGGAGGAAGAGTTTGCTCAAGCTTCGCGGTTGCGAGATAAAAACAGTGCGGCAGAGGAGGGGTTTCGCGAATTGATAAAAGCGTTTGTTGACCAGAGCTGCAGCGTGGAGGTTGCGCCGGTCGGCAAAGAACTCATGCCATCGAGGCGTGCACCGATTTTCTAGAGAGGTCTCTGACTGGATGACGGGACGCAGTGGGGCGAGATGTTCGAGAATCTGGAGTAAGATCTTATCTGGGAGAGAATGCAATCCGACGGGATCCCTGATGTGCAGGCGCCTAAGTTGGTCGGTCAAGGCCACCACGATGCTATCAAAATTTTGATGACAGGATTTCGGGATGTTGCGGCCCTGGAGTAAGGTTCTCGTTCCGACTCGTCGTGGTATTTTCTCGGCTCTTGTTGACACGTCCCAGTCTAAAGAAGCGGGACGCTTGCCTGGCCTTGATGGTTTTGGAAAATAAGACATTATGTAGCCCTGGCCGAGGATCAGTTACCTGGTATCAAGGATTTCCACAAGGGTAAATTTGTGCCTGGGAGTAGGCAGCATAATGAATGAATTAAGCGGTGACTCACTGAGACTTTGTGTACCTGCGGCGGCAGCTGAACTTGGACTGGAATAAAAGCTTGCGTAGAAAGGCAAAGGCCGGGTGGAAAAGAACACAACGGAATCAAAAGGCAGGCCAAATCAGCCACAGTTTGATGCCTTCGCCAGGAGCTCGTCGAGTGCAGTTCTATTTCTAGGCACAGTTGGCCATGACAGCTGCCAGCACTGTTGTTGCAAGCTCTGGTTGGGCTGCATTGCGTTGGCCACGACAGTGAATTCCGGCACCCGAGAGGGTCATCCCATTCACTTGGTTGGCGGATTCCCCTCCCGTTGATCTGATGTGTTGTGCTCGCATGCGGCCAAGAATCCGCGCTGCCATGCACTGCGTCATGCACAGCGCATCATCCACCAAAGAACGTGGCAGCTCCTTCCCCATGTTCCCGTCTTCAAACAGGCGTGCAAAAAACCACCAATCAAATCGCATCTTCTTCCTGATAAAGCAATGAGCTCCTGCCGATTTGGAAATCGCTATCTAGAGCTGAGCGCACATGGTGAAAATCGTCCAAAATGTAAGATGACCAACTGAAAGGCTAGGGCTACCCACCATGTTTTGCTGATGCCGTTCAACAACAATAAACACCACATCTTTGTAGTATCATTCCGCCGTAGCCGCTTGCGTTTTTTTCCGTCCTTCAATTATCGAAGCGTCATGGAAGGCTTACGTGGTTTTCTGCCCAACGGACATTCAGAAAGAGCTGATGACAGCCGCAGCACACAATCAGCCCCAATCCGTTGCTTTTATACTCCAGCTCCCCCGGTTCAGGTCCACTCTCAAAGCTTATTCTGGAAGAGCATCCACTTCTAAGGGTAGCAAAGCCTCTTGGTGATGCTCACCTATCAGCACCACCCCTGAAGCATAGGGCAAATAAAACTCCAACCCCGGTCACTCTTCACTGATGCATCCGGAGGACATGTAGGCCCCCAGTCAATAAATGGTACAAAGTCAGTCAATTCCCATACGAGTCGGCCACAATGCAGCAGCCTCTCCGCCATTTCTTCACCCTTCATGTCTTAGCCTCATGCTCACAACCCCCACCCTCCGATTTGGCTGTGATCACCAGGGCCGCGACCGATGGGCGCTAGCCAACTGCGTGTGTAATCCAGCGCCACGCTGCTGGACAAACCACCACTGCGGGGACAACAAACCCAGAACCGTCCAAGCTTACATCATCCGCATGCTCCTCGCCAACGGATACTGGGCCTACCGTCCCGAGCGAGTCGAAAGCTACCACACAAGATCTGGTTGGGTGTCCGTCGAGTGGCCGTATTCCTCAGCTTCATTTCCCCACTGGTTTCCTCCTCGGGGATTCTGGCCCTATGAGAACTACGTCAAGAGGGCTGGGGGCCAGCCAGAGCAGAGACCCCCAGTGCAGCACCGTAGGATAAAAGTCGAGCAGCTCTATGGCTCTTGCGAAGGCGCGTGGCACACGTTGTGTCCGAAGCCAGCGGAGCTTCAAAAGCGCTGTGGGAAGAAGACTCCTGGAAACATACGCGGAACGGCAGTTTCCGCCCCTCGCCGGAATCGGGTCGTTGTGGCGACAACGAGGTGCGCTGCGAGCAACCGGAAACGATTGCAAGTGACGGATGACCCAGTGAAAGACGGAAGAGAATTGGCAGCCACCAAAGACGATAAGCTTCCATCCGACGAGTGGCATTTGTGTCCGCCAAGAAGGCGTGTTGCGGTGTCCATAGTCAGCAGGGAGGAGTTGGAGCTGCAAAAGATTCGCATTCTCCTTGCAAGGGAATCTGATATTTGCGTTGAAATCTTGCTGAGCGATATAATTCACGACGCACCGGTTTACTCTGTAAAGTTGGTGGCGGGAAAAAAACGAGCCCGGAAGCTGACACCGCCTGGAAGCCGTCCTCATTGACCACTATCCGCCCCTGAATAGATGGGCTTAGCGAAGCTGAGTGGGGGAAGGGGAGAGTTTGGTGAATCTGCTTGTTTAGGGGTGGAGAGTGGTTGATGGAAACAGAGGAGTATGTTGTGTTACTACGGCTAGCCATTAGAACTCGTGGGTGGGCGCTATCAGCGAATTGGGATGTTGGTTTATGAGGTTTGGAATTTAGGACACCGTTTGTTTTGGGCGACGGTTGTGATATCAAGTTGTCGCATAAAAAGAAGTGAGAGAGACGGAATCGAAACGAATAAGGCGTTCAACGTCATGTGTTACCAGCTCCTCAGGATGTAGTGTCTGTGTGCGTCTAACTTCCACCCAGCAAAAGTTCAGAGCATATGCGCATGTTTAAACACATGGCCTAGGGATATAACCTGCAAAATCTGAATTCCCCCACTTGATTCAGGCACCCTTGAGCTTTGCATCCCTCTTTTGCCGTTCCCTCGACCACTTTTCTTCTTCGATTCCCAGCCCTCGTCTTCTCTTCGCGCACGTTTAAATCTTAGCATTCACTTTGAAAATTCGAGAGAGAGCGAGAGGGAGTGTGTGTGTGTGTGTGTGTGTGTGTGTGTGTTTCAAGTCCTCTTTTTTTTTTCCCTTTCTTTGTTTGGAAGAGCACTTAACCCATAATATTATCAAGCATGAAGCGGGTTCGGACTCGATGAGCTCAGCTCTGCATTTTGTTGTGATTTTCCCATGCAGGTTTGGATTTGATAGTACATGCACATGTATGGCTCGAGGGTTGTGAATTACCTCTTGGGTAGAGGCACAGGGCACAATTGAATGGCAAAAAGGAAAGGGACGGGAGACAGCGGAAAAAACGACTAGACGAGGTTTTACTAACTGATTGAAACCCACTGATACATGTGCTTTGTGCTATTGATGCTCATGCGATGCATGTGCGATGCCAACCATGGAATTCAATTGTCAAGTGGAAAAAGAAAAAAAAGATCTACATATTGTGGCTTTCCATGTTCAGAGATAACATATGTGCATGTCCAGAGGTGCATCAAGTCTGTGACCCCAGCTGTGTCTCATCTCAAGAAGATGTCAGGTATCCGTACACGCCGTGCAAAATGCAGTTCTTAGTTTCCGAGGATTTTGACAGGGAGCCCCAAAGTATGTACTTCCGTAGTTAGGTAAGGTAGACGGTGTTTGTACCCTGCTGTTTTCCCCATTCAATAGTTTTCTACATACACGAACACAACACACACGGACATGACGCCTCCAGTCCCAATCATACGCTGCAGGCCTCACTCGCTTCCAATGCACATTGCCTACGCCCAAAGAACCGGCACAAGATTTGCCGACTTCCGATATTCTGCGCAAGCGATAAGAATGAAAAAGGAGAAAGCAACTTTTTGGACGGGGCACAGAAAAATGCTGGACAGGGGATGTGATCCAAATGCGGAAAGCAGGGTGAAATTACCGAACAGGGGTCGCTCAGCCCTTCAGCGCTAGCGATGCAAGCCCAGACACATTCCAAGCGAACCCTTGTCAACACCCTTTGCCGATCACATTGGCATCACTGACACAAGCATGGGGGGAGAGGGTCTGGGCAGAGTTTGACGAGACCCGGGAGAAAAAGGTTGTGGATTTGCGCCCAAAAGCACCGAAATCTCAAGAGGTATCATTGTAAATGTTGACGATAATAAGGAAAAGCAGTTGTAAGCGAGACTGCCAACTCCGTGATCCAGATCCCTCCAGGAGCGAAGCAAAAGCACGCGCCCCTCATTATGTCCATTCTAGGTGTCATTCCAGCAAACATTATCCCAGGCACCTCTTACTTCTGGTCATATGTCATGCCACCCTGGGCTTGGTATTGTTGTGTGACAGCCGCGCCGCCCTTCTCATGCGTCGCAACTTCCTTGTCCTGCTGGACCAAGTCGCAGAGACCGCAGCAGCAGGCCGTGGCGATGTCGACGAGGCAGCTGCCCTGGAGGTTGTAACGGGCGCGGATTTCGGCACGCTGCATCGACATGGGAATCCAGTGGAGACCGACGCAGCCAGCACCGCAGATGAGAAGGCACTGGACATGACAGGTTAGTTATTGACTACAAACACTCGGTGGTGTCGAATGAAGACATACCGAGGTGTTGATGGGCTCATAGCCCTCGAGGCTGCCATTCTTGCGAAGGCGATGGTGTGTCTTGCCGAAAGTGACGCAGGGAATGCACCAGGTCATCAAGCAGGTATCGATGGGGCTCAAGCAAGCAAAGAAACCGTTGGTCCATGGCTGGGCGGCCTGGGGTGATTTGCTGTTGACATGCTCGCTGGGGCGGGCAAGAACATCGTTGATGCGGTTCTTCCAGTCATCCATATCAGCATCGCTGAGGGGGCCGGGCTTCGGCGCAGCACCGGGAGCAGGGGCAGGAGCAGCCATTGTGGTCGGTATAAAAGAGTGTAAGGATACGGGATATCACGAAGTTGGGAAGTCGAGGTGTGAGAAGGAACGACAAGAACGAAGGTCGGTGATGTGATGTGACAAACAAAGAGATCGGGTCCTCTGCCAATTTATAACCCCCGGAAAATTCTTTGCTTTCGGGAGGGGGAGGGCCTCCCGGATGAGGCACTGTGTTGCCTGTCCGCATTGAGTTTGGACTGCGGTTTGGATCCAAGGTCCTCACACCACCCATGCTGCCACGGGACGCAATGTGGAGATGAGGTGCCACGCTTTTGGACGTGCGTCTCCCTGGCGTCTCTCAGCAAACCCGTTCTCGACGCGTCCTGATTTGACCGTGCTGACACCACCCCGGACTTTCTCGCCAACCCCGGCACATTAGCGGCAGATGGCTGAGACGGTTGTTTTCTTTGGAAAGCGTTAGCTTGCGCCTACCTGATCGCGAAACGGTGAATTCCGCCCTGTGATGTCAATTTCGAGAATGCAGGATCCTGGGAAATGAGTCACATCCGAGCTCTCAGCCAAGCCAAGGCTGAACTCCGATCCCCCTGTCGCTCAAGCCGGACCCAGCTCTCCGGATTGCCCGGGATCGCCCCGGACCCACTCCGTTCGGCCGGGCCAGGTCAGAGCTGCCGTGCCGCGATCGGCCTCCACTCTGGGATTGAAGAGTCTGTCGGAACAAGCCAAATCAGCCCCCCATCCCACCCGGAACCCTCGCCCTCAGTGTCACCCGCTGAGAAGGTAATTCCGGCATCCTCAGCAGCTTTGGTCACCGCCGCTAGTTTCGCATTGTCCATCTCGACGCTCCCACTAGTGGAAATATCAGCGCCGATCCCAGTTCGTGAGGCTCCGAGGATCCCAACTTACTACATTAAACTGACATGGGGCCCAAATGCTTCTTCCCACCACTTTAGCCACTCGTTTGTTCTCTCTCCCGGAGCTTCTTCTCCACAAACCGCTCTCGCTCTCGCAAGCGCAACGATGGGCTTTACGCCGCCCATGGCTACTTTGATGTAGCACCGGCGAAAGAAAACATCCTGAGACAAGATCTTCTCAAAACGCACGCGCACCTCGTCGACCAGTGGCCAAGAAATTGAGTCGAGCCAGGCCTTCGGGTCGGAGCCGTAGATCTCAGGCTTGATCTCAGAGGTTAACGTCAAATGCGGGGCGAAGAACCCGGGGCCCAAGGTGGCTGAGGTAGACTCCGCGGGGAATTGGGAGGGGAGGGCCGTTGAGATGAGAGTTTTGAGGATGTCATGGATGGGGCTCCCAGGAGGCGGAAGCAGCCACAGAGAGGAGCCGGCCATTTTGTCAACCATTTACGTTTCAGTCATCCATGGAAGGAGGTTGCCCAGCTGCAACTGCGAGCTCTCGGGAAGGAGCGGTCTTTGCTGGCTACTGAGGTGCCCCGCAAGTTGGAACACAAGCCCCCCTCCCTCGCTCCAGCTGCCCAATGAGAACCCCACCATGATAACACGAGGAACCTTGACGAGCTGAGAATCTCTGCGTTTTTGGCAGACCGTGACGTCACGGCTGTTAGTGTTTGCGACACAAATTGCGCCGCGGCGCTAACATCCAACGATCGAGGAGCTCTCTCAACGTGGGGTAACGACCCCGCCATGACAGAAACCCTCCTGAACATCTCGTAGACTGCTGCGGTGCTGCATATTCAACCTACCTAACTTCCCAGATTTCTGTCCTGCTTCTCGAGCTACATCTATATTCCTTTCCTTTCCTCTGTTTCTGCCGAATTCCCGCCAAAAATGGAGGTGCTCATGAAAACGGTCGACGACTACGTCGACTCCCTCGCGCCCCAAATCCAACCCCGCATCGCCGCCGAGATCGACACGTTCCAGTCCAAGACCATTGACAGCCTCGAGGACCAGATCGTTGACGCGTTCCGATCCCTCTTCAACAGTGACAAGAAGAATTCTGGGTCCGGGTCCAGGGGCCTGGACGACAACGTCCCCGATGCCTACGGCGGCCAGTCCCTGCCCTTCGCCGACGAGATCGCGAACCTCGCACGCGGGTTTTCTAATGTTGCCGACGAGGCGAGCGACGACTTGCGCGACATCTTCAACATTACCGAAGGCGGCGGTGGTGGTGGTGGTGGCCAGACAGAGACTCGATCGCGAGGAGGAGAACATGGGGGTGGCTCGGGCGGCGGCTTCAAGACGTTTCTGTCTGCTGCCGTCGATGTTGTTCAAGACCGCTTGGAGAACAGCACCAAGGGGTCTGGAGGCCAGCGCCTCGAGCTTGACGGCTTGCTGGGTGTCATCAGCAACACGGTGAAGGATGTTGCTGGCAATCCTGAAGAGAAGGCTCGCTTGATCACCCCCGAGATCAAGGAGAAGGTCGGCTCTAAACTCCGCGAGCAACACGCGCCTATCGCAGAGCAGTTCACCAAAATTGCGCTCGACCATATCAAGCGGTGGCTTCGTGGGAACACAAGCACGCGGGATATCGGCGATGGCTTCAAGGGCGAGGTGGAAGACCAAGTCAAGGACCTTGTCAAGGGCTTGGGTGGCCTGTTCGGGAGCAAAAAGCACTCTGGCGAGGGTACCAGGTCTGTGGGCGACAGGGACGGAGAAGGTGGATCAGAGGGTAGCGGGGGCTTCTCAAAAATCATCAGCGAGAAGTTGAGCACTGGTCTTGCCAAAGTCCATCGTGAGGTCCGTCTCGAGTTCCGCAAGGTCCTGGGTGTCATCGAGACGCAGCTCTTTGAGCTCCTTCCCGATGAGTTCCAGCGCCCACTGGAGAAGATTCTCGGAGGTAATCCCTTCGACTCCCAGCTGGACCGCGACACGGGCTCTCAAGATCGTGGGTTTGGTGACGACCTCAAGTCCAAGCTTGTCAGCAAGATCCGCAACCTCGTCCGAAAAGTGCAAGAGACTCTGCGCGAGAGTATCCTCGGCGTGGTGAACGGCGGACACCGCAAGTTTGAGCGTGAGAGCTGGGTGTTTGTACAAGTGCTGGTGGAGCAAAAGGTGCAAAAGTACCTCCCCAAGGTGAAGATCACTGTTCCCGACGACATTGGTAACGAAGGCGTGAGCGTTGGGGCCCCGACTTCCAACATCCAGCTTGGCGGAGGCCACCAGCCCGTGCCTCAACAGAGCTACCCTCCCCCTCCTCCACAGGAGCACCGCCCTCAACAATACCAGAGCCAGCAGGACCACCAGGGCTATCAGCAAAACCAGGGGCACCAACAGAATCAGGGTTATCAACAGGATCATGGCTACCAACAGAATCAAGGTTATCAACAGCAGCAACAGGGCTATGGGCATAACCAAGGCTACCAACAAGACCAGGGGTATGGGCAAAACCAAGGATACGGGCAGAACCCCCCTTATTAGCTCCTGGAGAGCGTGGGGCGGTGAAAGGAGGAAAGAGGCGCCTAAAGATCACCTTGTAGACAGTCGTTTGGTTAGAATGTAACGAGAAGCCGTGTTCTACAAGCTAACTTGTGAGTTGCAACTGCTGTTGTCATATTGATGTTCTCTCCCTGATCACAGCCTTGGACAAAAACGTAGTCCATCGCACGTTAAGAGCTACTAGTCCTTGAAGTGGAGTGCACTCAAGTGGAATGCAATGCTGGGCAAGAAGAACGGGAGGGGAGGAAGAACAAACGTTGATCATTACAACCAAAAAGTCACTATGATGAGCCTGGGCCCCTGGTATACGCTATAGACGCCAGCAATGGGTATCGAGTCATGAATAGGAGAAGCAAATTATCCGAACGTCAAAATTAACCCACCACCCCGGCTCTTCGACTGGCGATGCCCAGCCCCAGGCCGAGTCCCAGTCCCAGTCCCAGTCCCCTCCACCGTCGAGACACCAAGCCCCAAACTCTCTGGGATTTGGTCTGTTCCGTCTCTGTCTCCATCTCTGTCTCCGTCTCCGTCTCCGTCTCTGTCTCAGTCCCCCTCTGGACTCTCTGGACTCGCTGTCGGTGTCTGTGTCGCTCAATAAACGCCTGGACCCTTGAGAGCGACTGCTCAGCTAACGTCGTCTGGCTGACACGGAGTTTACTACTACTACTGCTACTACTGTGTCTGGAATTATTCACGTCTTCCCCCATGGAGGCCTGTATTTTAGCGGCCGCCATGATAGTCGGGAGAGCAATCTGCTGCTGCTGCCACTGCTGCGGATGTTGCTCGGCAAGCGTACATGTAGTGTTGTTGCTGTCGCTGATAGCTGTCGTAATCGTAGTTGCGGGTTCCATCCTGTTATTTGTAGGGACTACAAATACGGAAGTAGTAGTGGTATATCCTCCGGGAGGATGAGCAGGAGGAGGAGGATGAGGTCCGTCCAGCAAGCGGTTGGAGTAGAGAAGCCAGATGTCAATGTCCTCGCAGGGCAACACGTGTTCTTTTCCCTCCTTGTTCTCCTCCTCGAATGCTGGTTCGCGGATATTACAAGTAGTAGTAGGAGTAGTAGTAGGCTGATCGTGATCGTGATCGTGTAGCCCAACAGGTGTCATCCAGGTGACAAGGTCTAGACCGGGAACTGCGTCATCACGCTGATCGTAGTCACCATCGTGGTTGCCGGTCGCTGGGTGATAGCTTGACCGCACATCGTCAGACTGGGCGGCGCTCTCATGGACAACGACAAGTTGGGAAACTTCATCATTGTCCATGATATTGTTGAGGTTAAACCAGTCAACCAGACCGGGTTCGTCACGAAAGAGAACATGGGCATGCGCAATGCCAAGTTCGTTCCGTTTCTTTCTCTTCTCCACCGTTTCCTGGCGTTTCCGCTCGCGCTCGCGGTATTTCTCGGCATCTCGGGCGCAGACATCGCATGATGATGATGATGATGATGATGATGACTGCTTCTTTCCGTCATCGTCGGTAGCGGCATAGCGCAAATGGAAACACACGGGACAAATAACCTGTCGGTGAAAACGCTCGCAGGCCCGTCTCCCGTCTTCTGTCCCGCTGACGTAGAACCGGTGGATACAAGAATCGCAACGGCGTCGCCATTCCTGACCCTCGCGTTGTCGCCAAGGGAACTTGCTCAGCGGCCGGACGCGCCAGCAGCCGAAGCAGATTTGACGACGATCTAAACCCCAGCCGCCGATGGCTCTGCGGGCCCAGCGGACTCGTTGCTTGACAAAGTTGGCTCGCTCCCGGAAATCCCCATACGGCGCGGGATCGCCAATCTTGTCGCGCATCGTCCAGCTTACCGCCGCGAGGCGGATACGGTCAAGGTACGGTAGGTTGTCGAGAACTTTCGCCATCACCTGATTGGGGATTTGTTCTAACGTTGCTGCTGCTGCCTTTTGCTGCTGCGGGCTGTAGCATAGGCCTCCTTCTGATGGATCGCAGCGTTCAGCGAATGATTTCCACTGCTTACAGCGACCGCAGCCAAAGTAGGTTCTGCCGCCCTTTTTCCAGCCATGGCTGGGAGTGGCCAGACCTTGGTTGATTCCACACTCCCAGCACCATCGAGTAGCCTGTACTGCTGGATCCTTGCTCCCTTTGCCACGCTTGCCCTTGCGGTGGCTGTTGCCAAAAGCATCGCGGGGAAGGAAGCGAAAGCAGCGAAAGCAGACGAGCTTGTCCCTGTGCTGTGGGAAACTGGCCTCGGCATGTTGGTAAAAAGCAATCTTGGCCTGACGCGTGCAGAGTATATCCATATCTGGAAATAGTGCGGCGTAAAATCGCGTGTTGGTCAATGACAGGAAAAGCGCTGCGCCGTAGTCGTCAAGGTGGGCGAAAATGTTGGCGATAACGTCGTACGGTAGGGATTCTAGCCGGGACCATGTTGGCTCTACTACCATGTCAACCCCCTTCTTGGTGGTGTCCAATGCTGTTGCTGTGTCTATTGTTTTTGTTGTTGCCGTCATGAATGGAGGGTGTTGTTTTTGTGGTGATGGTGGTGGTTGTGGTTGTGGGTGTACCATTGAGATTGACATTGACATTTGCTAAAGTCTTCCTTGCCGGTGTGCGTGTGTCGTCCCAACTGTCTGGTATTGTGATTCATGCCATCCAATGCCCACGGGCAATTAAATATTTTTCGGGTGTTCTGTTTTTTTATCGTCGTAACCTAGCAGTTTGACATTGGTTTTGGTATGGGTATGGGGCATTGGATGAAGAATTGAGAGAGAGAGTCTGCTACCTACCTATATAAATAAGTGCGCCCACCAGTATGCAAACCGGGATTTTAAGCTTAATTGCCCAATCACAGCGCCCGAATATCCATTGCAGTGCCAGGTTGAGTTGACTCACCCGGGCGGGATCCTGAGAGCTGACGTTTTACCTACTTACCCGATGGCAGTCAGCTGGGGGCGTAGTGCAGTGTATGTTGCCCGGGCTGAGTCACTATTTTGCTGGCGCCCCAATGAGGACCGATTGGCCTCTGCGATTGGATAGCGGTAAAAGTGGCGCGGGGGCGAAGGCACCTACCCACCCCCTAACCTACAGTTCTAGTACGTATAGATTACCCCTGAAAGATTGTTCACCCAGGCGGGGCTCTACGGCTTGGCGGTGGCTGACGAGTGAACCTGACCACAATCCAACCTTGCAAGCAAACAAGCGAGAACACCAGAGAGAGCCCTTTGAGCCGCTCAAACTGAAAAAGAGAAGCTATTCACAACCGGCCTTGTTTCCAAATTTGACAATCATCTAGACAAGGAGCCACCAAACCCCAATTTCGTAAAGTCAGTCACTCAACGCACCCACGCCACTTACTCATGGGCAGTTTTGCTCCTGCCTTTTTCTGAGCGAAGGAGGAGATCAATAATAGATGGTATTATTATGGGAACTGCAGTCCGACGTCGAAAACTCAACCAGCCCAAAAGGAGCACACAGATTAAAGTATTGCATCGTAGCATCACGGAACAAATTTGGGTTTCCAGACTTTAACAAGTAAAATTCATGGCCTTGAGTAGTAGAATTCGAGGCTTTTATACCTATTCTGCCTCGACCTCTTACGAAACAGTTTCCCAGCCGTTTATGCATTTTGTGAACCCCTCCTTAATACTCACCGGACCGCACGCTAACAATCTTTCAGGGCTTGGATGTACTTAATTCCTAATCTGAGCCCCAAAATTCCATTGTCAAGCCCTAGATGATACAATCTAGCCCCTGAAAGATTATTTACCTAGTACTTACAGCTTGGCTTCAGGTGAAGATGCGTTAAGCTTCCCAGCATTTTTTCTATTTTGAGGGCTTGATGGAACCCTGATATCTGAATACGGAAGATGAAGGTCTCAACAAGGAAATTTCAATGCCTTGAATTTTTAAATTAAAGACTTAAATATTTTGGCTTGAACCCTGGCAAAATAGCTTCCCAGCTGTTCATGTGTTGTATAAACTCCTGCTAGATGCTCGCCAAGTCCCATGTGAACAAACTTTCAAAATTGAACTGGTTTATTGGATTAAGACCTTTGGTGATGTGATTCTAAAACATGTCTTTAATATGCTGGTAAACCCCGCCAGTGGGCGTACTGTCGATATTTCCTCCGAAGCCTCCATCGTGGCCAGGGCTGACGATGTGGGCGAGTCCTGTTGGTAGTGGGCTGACCGCCGCGCTGGGAATGCCGTTCTGCATATAACCTTCAAAGATACGCTGCATCTCTGTATGGAGATGGAGACCATTATCGTGATCATCTGTGGGTTGCTGCGCGTGGGCTGTCGGAGTTGATGCCGACGAATGTAGCTGTGGCCCTCTGCTCCCCGCCCGACTTACACCTCCACTGTAGGGAACACCCAAGCCGGACCCTGGACTCTGACTGCTGTGCAGCATGTGTGAAAGGCTAAGGGGGTCTGTTGGTTGTCTTTGGTCTTCTAGCCCAAGCCGAGGCGCATAGCGCTTCAATGACTTCACTGTGCGCCACAATCGCTGTGACACAAATGATCGCCCTGACATGTCCTTGATCAAATCGACGGCTTGGTAGAACTCATACCGACAGCTTGCGCTAAAACGGAGCGGCGCGTGCGTTGAAGCTAGGAATAGAACCGCTATGGCTGAAGTGAGGAATTGGTGGTAAAAGACCTGAATGCGGCGGTAAAGGTTGGTATGGTTGTTGAGGTGGGCGAGAAAGCGAATCGTCTCCTTGGCTAAGTCGACCACTTTTTGGGCATGGGGTCTATTTTCTTCGATGCTGATAGCGCTATGTAGGACTGGCGTGTAGAGCCAAATTCGAATCTAACAATGTTAGATCTCAGACACACAGTTGTACAAACACGTACCTGGTTTAGTCTCAACCGCGTCCAAATACGCAGTCTTTGCATATCATACGGCCTAGATGCAGAAGGCACGGTGGCCATGGTATCCTCCATCGAAACTGACTTGATTTCCTCGGGTATCGAGTCATACCACTCGAGTATTTCGCGATCGAGCTGCTCGAAATCGCTATATTTGAGCTCTCGGACGAGGGCGGGCTCAAAGTAGTCCACTAGCCTCCAAATTTTAGCGGCGAGCCGGGAGTAGGTTATCATGGCTACAAGGTACGGATGGTTCTCCTGCAGATGGTCAGCAAGGCAGAGCGAGGAGGGTGGCGTGGGACAGTACCGGAAGCGGAAGCTTCGGATCAATCTTGTCGTCGTGGCAGACAAACGGCAGGCCAGTGCTGAAGCTCCACCGACGGTCAAGCATGTAAGCGGACCAGAATGTGTGGAGAGCATTCTTTCGCTCTTCGGGATCAGCAATCTTCTGCAGGCCTTCCCTCCTATGTAACCCGAGCTCGAAGCAGAGTCTTGCAACATGACCCATCATGCGCCATGCCAGGATCTCATCATTGGAGAGGAATCGGTAGCCGGCACAGAGTGCAAGAAAAGGAAGCCTGCCCGCATCGGCTGGCTCACTCATCAACATCTTGTCGATAATGGGCTGCATAGATTCGTAAAGTCGAAGCGCCTTGGCGCTGTTGCCGTGTTCTTCGACTGTCAGGGCACAGCACATGACGATTTTGAGCATGAGGGTCTTGGAATCTGAAATCCCAATGTCCTGTCCATGGGGAGGAACCAAACCGTTCTGCTTGGCGTTTTCCATAAACGCAGCCACCACATGTGCATGCTCGATGATATTGTCGATCGAAGTTATGGGATACATAATCCCAACTTCTTCCTCATGAAGTCGACATAACCGCACCATATCGTCTTTTCCGAACTCCCAGAGGGGATCAGGAGCTCGAGGGAAAGGGGAGTGGGGTGCTCCGAGTGTTACAGGCGTCTGCGGCAGGGGCTCTGGGTGTAGCCCATTTTGATCCTCCGCCAGTTCCCCTCCGCCAGTGTATCCCATATTGTGGAGAGTGTTCTTCGCGACGCCGACCGTAAAGGCGATACTCGTCGGGCCATTGAACGAGGGGGGCACACGGAACGGCGGGAGGGGTCTGGATAGGGACGGAATAGACGAGGCGGAAGGCGAAGGTGTGGTGGTCGCGGTGGGTGGTGGGAGGGCGATCGGGGCGAGGCGAAGCGTCTCCTGGCGCAAGGCATGCATGTTTTCCACGAGCTCGTTGACTTGCTGCTGCAAGCGGCTAACATGATCCGACATCTGCTTGAACTCATCCGAGTCCTTGAGGCTCTTGGAGCAACAATTGGGCGCGTAGACGCATTGCAAGTTGAGGTGGTTGCAGCGCTCGCAAGGCGAAGAGCCATTGCAACGTATTTTCCTTCGCTGACATTGTGTGCCATGGGGGCGTTAGGTCTGGATGCCCACCTGGACCAACTTGACGGGGGGAAATAGAGAGACATTACCATACCATGCCATGGAAATGTACTGTTACCAAAGCTATCGTCAGCAATCCAACCCTAACCCTGCTCGTCGAGAATGGGGACGGACTCTGTTTCGTTTACTCCTCTGCTGCTTGGTGGACCCATCTTCAGCGTCGTCCTCGGCTCTCCGCTTGGACGAGTTCGCGTCCGAATTCGCGCCAGCCAACGACACGGCACTGGGCGAGGCGATTGCGTGAGGGCTTCCGCGGGCCATGGCCAGCTCAGCCCGGGATGATGCGACCTGGATGGAATGGACGGAATTGTCCCCGAGTGCGGAAAAGGACGCGTGATGGCTGCTTGGTCGGAGTGGAGCAACGGAGCGGGTGGGAGAGAATGCTGCGGTGTCGGACGGCGACCCATGGACGCCGTGCGGAGCCGGCCCCAGAAAGGACCGGATCTCGCTTGCTTGGGCGTCGAGAAGGTCCATCTCTCCCGGGACTGGCGTTTCGATGCAAATTGCTCTTGAGCGAAGGTTGATGCGTCGCGCCGACCGCCCCTTCCCCCTCCCACTGCAGAAGGGTGCCGCAACCGGTCAGCCGCTGCAAGAACTAAGCTTAGCTCCAGGTTGGCATGCACGTGATATGCCGCTGCCAGCCGCCCGACGACCCCACCAACAAAGCCGAGCCTCACACACATCTTCGTGTTGAATGATCCTTGAAAAGCATGGCTTCGGGGGGGAAGGGGGGGATGGCGACACATTTTGCCATTCTCCAAATCCTACAATTCTAGCTGAGATATCCCTGCGGCCGCCATCCAGTTACTGGTTCCAATCGACAGGCTACTAACTCTCCCGTAGCATTCTCCAAAGCCCACTCTGACTCCAGCCTTCTCGGCGAATCCGCGCAATATCACAGTGTCTCCATCCTCGAGAAATTTACGTGTCTGTGCCCCATGGAGGGACAACTCGTGCTTCCCACCTTCGGTCATCTCGAGCAAACTTCCACACTGCCCTCCTTGTCGACCTCCAGGTCCGCTGATTGTACCCGACCCGAGCAAATCTCCTGTTCGCAGTCCACACCCACCCACCGTGTGATGCGCAATCATCTGTGGGAACGACCACAGCAGATTCTTCGAGCTGGTCTTTGCAATGGTGTTTGAGCTTTCGTTCGCTTTAATTACCGTTAGTTTGTGCTATGAAGTGACAGGAATGGGGGAAATTTACTCATCAAATCCACTTCAAGATTGATGGCGAACATGCTATGCTCGACCTTCTCATTCAAGTAATCCTGGACGGGGGTAGGGTTGGGTAGTCCCTTTGCCTTGAACGGCCCCAACGCATCGGCCAAAACTACCCAGGGACTGATGCTCGTCGCAAAGTTCTTGCCGTTGAAAGGCCCCAGTGGGACATATTCCCAGAACTGTATATCCCTCGCACTCCAATCGTTGAGCAGGACGTATCCGAAGATGTGTCTGTCAGCTTCATCAATGGGAATTGGCTCACCCATGGTGTTGGGAGTCGCGATGAAACACCCGAGCTCTAGTTCGAAGTCTAGCCGCTTACTTGGTGAAAGCGTAGGCTGCTTTGGCTCCTTGAGAGGGTCGAGAAGGATCTGGCCATGGGGACGACACACAGGCGTACCAGACACGACAACAGACGAAGCTCTTCCATGATAGCCCACCGGGAGATGCAAGTAATTAGGCTGGAGGGGCTGCTGGGGTCCGCGGAACATGACACCGACGTGATGAGCATGGTGAAATCCAGCATAGAAGTCGGTGTAGTCGCCAATTGCCATGGGCAGATGCATCTTAACATCTTTCTGTGGTATAAGTGCCTGCGGTCGTACCGGGTTGTCGCGCAGCAGCTCGGGGTTTGTTGTGTCCACTTTGAGAAGAGCCTGGATTGCGGCCCTTACACTGCGGTGAATATGGCGTCCAAGGGATGCAAACTCATTAAGCGTTGGCTGTGCGAAGATATCCGAATACCCTTGGAGCACCGGGAACAGCTCTTTTAAGCCAACGTGGGCCGCGAGTACCTTAAGGTCAAGGACATGGTTGCCGATGGCCACGGCAACGTGGGGCGAATCATCTTGGGGCGTGGAAACAATACCAAAGGGGATATTTGCCAACGAGAAGTCCGATGCGGGGTCGATTTCAAGCCACGAGCCCATACTGCTGATTGGAATAAACAAACTGCTTCTTGACGCAGGTGCACACCAGTCTGATGGTATTCAAGTCCATTTGACATGGCTTTTCGACTTTTGTACGCTATGTTGTCTGCTCGGTCCCGGGTCTGAATCCCGACGCAAGCCGAACCCCACCCGTCTTTCCGCTCTCCGTCCATGTCATCGGCAAAAAGCGAGTGAGGGAGAAATTTTCCGAGAAAGGAAATCGATTGAATTGCAGAGATCTCCAGCATGTGACACCCGCGCCAACGTGGACATTTCAATTTCTACCAACCTCATATTCGCCAGCAAACATATTCCCCAGTTTCTACGGTCAGACAACGGTGATTAACCTCTCCCGAGTCCCTAACAGTTCGACCTCGAATTCATGCTGTGTGTTCCATGTCCCTTTCCTTGACAACTGCGGTAGTAAGTGGTAACTCGTGCAGCTTCGTGGAGTTTTCTCTCAAGATCTTGATGGTTTCTTCGCGGCTCAGGTGGATCAGCTCGTCGTGCTCGGCCCTGACCCTGGCCAGAATATTGGGATGCTTTGCTAGCTCTAGCAGACAATAAGCAATCGTGCCGGCTGTCGTGTCATGTCCCGTGATTAGCATCCCTTTGGTACTGCAATTTGGTTAGTATATTGGTGTGACGCTCGTCTTGATGCGAAGGTTAACTATTTGTGAATACATTGTTCCAAAAACAGCTTGTCAAGCGTCTTCCCTCTTGCTTTTTCCCCTTGCTCTTGGTCATACTTCTTCAGAAACAGGTCGATTCCAGCCCAAGTCTCGGGTGCCTGGAAGACCTGCTCCTTGTAACGTTTTCTGATGGCCTGGGGTTCACGTTTACAAGAAACTGGCTGGCTAGGTACCTTAACATAGAACCGGCCTATACATGTAGCTTAGCAGCCATTCCCATGCATGTATGTAGTTATGTACGGTCTTTGTATCCTCACCAGTTCCTAGACCTTCGAATGTGTGCTGACATATTGTAAATTTTCAGTACAGCAAACATGAGCACATCTGTGCCGTACCTCTGCCATTCAGCAGACCAGAGATATTGCTCCCGCGGTCAGATCATTAAAGAGCTGACAACGCAAATTGATGAGAAGTTCGGGCCGGGAAGTGATTGGCCGGAAGTATTTTCGCACGAGCTTGTGAGGTCCCAACCGTCATAGATGATCCTCTGTGTAAGTGGGCAATTCAGTGAACTCTTCTAGAAGCAACTGTTAACATTGGGTCAGGTTCAAACGAGAGTCTGCTAGATAAACATGGTGGCCATTACTACGTGTATGGTGCCTAGCGCGCTGCTGTTTCGCCTGTGCTCTTCCCTCCCCTTTT